>Ga0224522_1000316_pt1 | contig 18147 bp, 15 predicted proteins | sample CFST25metaG_FD_182733 | JGI IMG/M metagenome (GOLD analysis project Ga0224522, IMG submission 182733) | Peat soil microbial communities from Stordalen Mire, Sweden - C.F.S.T25 | ecosystem: Environmental > Terrestrial > Soil > Wetlands > Peat | place: Sweden: Norrbotten County, Stordalen Mire...
CTTTGCTCATGGAAACCAGCGAGGAATGGCAAATTGGAAAACATTATTGTGTTGGCAAGTCATTGAATTATTAAAGAACTGCGGATATTTCTGACTCGAATTTACAGAAAAAAGGTTGCATTATCTTCCGGACAGCTTATAAATGAATAAGATTTATTGGACTAAATTAACCTCTGACCCGACCCGCCCTGATTAACAACCATTCTTCTCAACGACCACTTGGCTCGACCCACATAGTGGATTGTACATTTAAATTAATACCTGGTTTTCCATTACATTTTTGGTTCACCAAGAGTGTAATTCCGGGGGTTGCCGGCACAAAACAGTAGTTCACACTTATGGTAACTGTCTGAAATAAGGTAGGATCAACATCATTAAATGTAACGGTTGGTACTATGTCAGTTTGTGGATTAAGAGTATTTGTCAACCCGAATGCATATCTGTAAACAATACAGCGAAGTGAGTCGATGGTGGGATCTGTTGGTTTTACAGAGGGACAAGGCAATTTACCAATATCCGCTTTTGTGCTTACATCAACGAGATAACCATGATTTACAATTCCGGCCCTTGCACCCTCTCGGGCCGCGTTCGTTAAGGTGGAATAATAGAAAACAGCCCTTCCAATATCAATAAAACCGATCAGCAGCAAGAAAGCCATTGGCAGGATTAATGCGAATTCGAGCATTGATTGGGCAATCAAATTTCGTTTTTTATTCATTGAACTACCATTGTTACTGTACTTATGAGTGAAGGAGTACCACCAATTTGTAGAAATTTGGCAAACATAAAATTTGCTGCTTTGGTCACAGTCACACTGACGGGCAATCCTTGTGTACAGCAATTTGTAAAAGTGATCTCACCTGAGGTAACTGTAATACCAGAGGATTCGCCCGATGCAACAATGACAGCCTTGGTATTTACATAAGAATTTGACTTATCATCCGGGTTTTTGGAGAGATAATTGACGCCTTCCCGAGCGGCGTCTGTAATCACCATTTTGGTATAAAACATGCGCCCGAAATCCATCGCACCGAGAATAAGTAGAAGTAAGAGTGGCAATATTAAAACCATCTCTATTATTGCTTGCGCTGGAATGATGGAATATTTTGGGTGGATTTTATTAGTAGAAGTCATTTATTAACATCAACCCTCCTTGGGTTGGGCAAGTGCTTTGGTCTCTACAGAAAGGGTTTTAGCGATGACTGATATTACCCCTATAGTCACTTAAGAAAATGTGAAAAATTAATTTAAAGGATTTCCTTTTTCTTCTCCCACTTTAATAAAGCCTATTTTCTAACTCATGCAACTACTATTGACTAAAGCTGACAATTGAGTTGTAATGGGCAAGCCGCCGCTACAAAGATTATGCATCTAAATGCTTTGGTTTTTCCAACCCTGCTAAAAAGTTAATAAAGAATCAACGAACAATAAAATTATACGCCATTTAAGTTGGCTCTTCAATGAAAGGAAAAAAAGTTCCAAATGACAACTTATCTATGAATTAAATAGATGAGAAAAACAGACATTTTTACTACGGCTTTTGATTTGAAGCGTTTATTTTGTGAGTGTGATTACCCGCAAACCGAAGTCTGCATTAGGATCATAAGTGACTTCACCCGTACCGATAACAAGGTCCTTAAGGAATCTTCCCTCAAACCAAAAACTCTCTCCATAGGAATTTTTATGTACATTTTGGACAAAAAAACCAACGAAACCGACTATATTAATTGGAACAGAACCATCTGTACGTGTGGTCCGTTTAAGCATTGAATTCACTACTGGAATTAGGATTACCCTTGCTTCTCCAACCTTCGCTTTCGTATAATCCGTGTTTGTATCTCTGTTTAGTCTGTCTTGAAATGCATCTACGGATTCCTGGCCTCCGCTTGAAGGTGCATAATAATACATTACATCATTTATTGAAAAAGTCTCATGATATCCATTTTTTAACCAATTAATATAATCATTAAAGTTCGTGTCTTTCTGGATATATACATTCATATAATCAAATTGATAAGGATAAGGATTGGATAACGGATAATTTTTATAAACTGAATTCGTTTTGTAATCGTTAGGATAAGCATAACCGCTCGGGTAGCCCATTGAAGGAAAGTCTAGAAGGTCCTTAGCTCCATACATTCTCATAACATATACTTGGTCATAATTGAATAATGCCGGTTTCGGAATAACAAAAGGCACAATCCACGGAACGCTGGCAGCAACCCCTACACTTGCAGAAGCACTTGCAGACACGGAATTTGAACTTGCGCCCAAGATTTTGCCAAAAAATAAAGGCGAAGTTCGGTTGATTTGGACAGTAATAGACTTATTATCCGCAGCTACTAAGGGTGTCACAATGTCCCCTGATTTGCCATTATATGGGGGATTTGCATACAAAATTGCATCACTTATCGCTTGCGTAGAATCATCCGGCAAATTCTGAGCTCCGGCCAAAGCTGCTGCATCGGCTGAATTCTGTAGTTCTGACTTTGTGAGAGACATAGCCCCCACATCCACAATCAAAGCTGCTATACCCAGAAGAGTTACCATCATTAAAGCTACCAAAACTAGTATTTGGCCGCCCTCAATTTTTCCTATTTTTAGAAGCTTTTTCATCTTTATTCCTCAATTACTGACTCTCAGATCGCCTTATTAATATTTACTGCAAATTACTTTCTTTAGAGCCTTAATCATAGTTTCTGAATTCAATGTCAAAGCAAAAACAACCTCATTTGAGTCAAACCACAAAAGAATTTTAAGGAATCTTTCTATATTGTAGCATTATCGGCACCTCATTACATAAATCGTATATTTCTTGCAAATCGGAATATTGAGTATGAACAAACTCCATCAAACATAACGGTCCAACACCAGAATATTCGACATAATCGTCTTACAATATGCGTTTTTCTTTACTTTTGATCATCAACCTTCTTCCGCGCTATTTTCATAACTTTCTGGTTAGGCCAAATGCCAGACACTAGTTTATAAGAGTTATTGGAATTGCACTTGAAGAAATGGAAACATAGAAAACCAAAACTTTATTGATCAATCTTCATAGTAAGGGTTTTACTCCCGCCCATCGCACTTCACTATTTATTCTTTTCCTTATGCGATAATTAGTCGTAATTTAGAATTCGTAATTTAGAAAAGTCCATCAAGCTCTAATTTTTTTCGCAAGCGTTTTTTATTTTTCTGATCTCTAGAAATTCTTTCTCAAATGCTTTCACAATTTTGGGATCAAAGAGAATCCCAGAATTTTCATTAATAATTCTCAAAGCCTCTTCTTCAGCAATGATTTGTCTGTAGATTCGCGCTGTTGTTAATGCATCGTAGACATCGAGTAAAGCGCAAATACTTCCGCTCAGGGGAATTTCTTGACCTTTTAGATGCTGCGGGTAACCTGATCCATCCCAGCGCTCATGATGGGTCATAGCAATTACTGAACCTGTCTGTAAAAGAAAAGAAGATTTGCTTTCGAGGATTTTTGCCCCCAGAAACGTGTGTTTTTCAATAATTTCCCAATCCCCCGGCTGTATATTCCCAGTCGTCCGAAGTATTTCAACCGGTGTAAGAATTTTACCAACATCATGTAGCTGGCAGGCAATGCTAATAATGGTCGCTTCTTCAGTGGACAATCCCAAAGAAGATGCAATGACATATGCATATTTGCTAATTCTTTCGAGGTGGTTTCGGTTATCCCACTCATTGATTTCAGATATATATGCAAGTTTGAAAATGGTTTCATTTGATTCAAGGAATTTTTTTTCGGACCAGTTTTTAAACATAAAGTGCCCCCGAAAAGAACAAGAATATTAAATCTGTTTACTTTAGTAGAATTATAACCAAAATCTGGTTTTATTGCGCTATAAATTAAAATGTTGTATACTACAAGTAAATTTCAAATAAAGGATAAGCAGGAGTTTGTTCAAAGGGGTTAAATTATTCTCTCACGGAAGGTAATTGAATACCATTCATGATGAATATTCTGTTTGAAGGAATCCCTGGTGTGGGCATTAAAGATCTATTTTCCACGCCTTCTTAAAAAAAGAATGGGTTTATTATTGGAATCTGTCATATACCCATTTATATCCTGAGAATTTCAGTCAGCAAGCTGAATCCGGGTCTTTATATAGGAATTTGGTTTCGCATTTTTATATAAAAGGGGAATAGCTCCGAAATAAAATCAACAACCATTAAAAAGAATAACTTCAATTTCATTAGCAATTCTTTCTGGTTCATAAAAAGGTCAAATTTCCAGAGGCGATCTACTGGAAATAATCCTTCCAAAACCTTTATCTTTCAGATGATTTTATTTGTTCGCATAAACGGAGATGGGTCAGACCAATCGGTAAGATCGCGAAATCTTTAAGGAGGGAATTTTGACTAACAGAACACGCACAATAATAATAATTGTTGTTGGGTTGATCATAATTGCAGTGGGAGTAGGGGCTGGCATTTTGTTGATTGGGCAATTTAATGCCAGAACGGCCGCTGCTCAAAAACCGGTTGAACCGGAAAAAAGTCCGGTGGTAGTTGTTACTCACGATATGAACCTGGGTGAAAAATTAACCGCAAATGATATCAATATATCAGAGATACCAGTGGATGTTATCCCGCGTGATGCTGTAACCAGTATTGATTCTGTTATCGGTAAATTTATTAAATCGGATATGGTGCAGGGGCAAATGGTGCTTCAGAATAACATTGCTGATCCCACTAATAATAACCAAGATTTGAGCTTTATTTTGAGTGAAGACCATGTTTTAATGGCTTTTCCTTCCAATGATTTGATTAGTCAAGGAAATGTGATTCAACGAGGAGATGTGATCGATATCTTGGCGAGTATTAGTGAAACCGTGGAACAGCCGGGCAGTAGTATAACCACCATAACAACTAACTCAACTATACAAACAATCACAGCGACACCTGTTGTGAGAGATTATACGATCGATGCTTTTCAAAAAGTATCTGTTACTGCACTTGTGTTAAATACGGTGAATAACCAAAATGGTTCAGACAGTGGAAAACCAAGTACTGCCTCATATCTTCTTGCATTAAAACCGCAAGATGCTCTGGTATTAAAGCACCTGATTGATCAAGGTGCTAAATTTGATATTGTCTTGAGAGCACCCACATCAACGGCCCAATTCGATCTGACTCCAGTGACAGACGAATATATTACTGAACTTTATGGATTACAAGTGCTCCCTTGAGTGGGAAGGATTATTGATCATCATGTCAAGGATAAATGAAGAAACGAAGGTACTTATATTTAGCGACGATTCTGAAATATTAAATTCCGTTGAATCGGCGTTGAAGGACGAAGAGGATTTTTCTATTTTGGATCGAAAGATCTCAGATGAAGAGGTTCAATCCACAATAGCAAAAATGCAACCAAATATCGTCCTATTCGACTTCAAATTTTCGAAAGAAAAAACATACGAAATTATTGACAACATTGCAACTCAATTTCCAGCAATCGCGGTAGTGGTTATTATGCCGGAATCAGAGGTAAATTTGTCGGATAAAGTAATTTTATCTGGCGCGAGAGCATTTATTCTGTTTCCATTTACGAATAAGAATTTATTGGTCACCCTGCGAAGAGTAGTGGAATTGCTAAAACGGAATTTTCCAGACTTAACTTCACCTGAGTTCAACATCCCTTTACCGGTTAAACCTAAAAACACGTTTACTGTTTTCAGCCCTAAAGGGGGGACAGGGAGTACGACAGTTGCAATCAATTTAGCCATTGCTCTAAAGCAATTGATCAAAGGACCAGTTTTGTTAATTGATGGTAAACCGCTATTTGGGGATGTAGCACTTATGTTAAACATCCGCACTGGAAACTCAATTACCGACTTGATTTCACACGCTGGCATGCTGGACTCCCAACTGATCAGTCAGGTAGTTGTTGACCATGCCTCTGGTATAAAAGTCTTACCAAGCCCGGTAGGAGTGTCGGAAGGGCAGGGAATTCGTCCGGATGACTTATACAAAGTAATTGTTGAGCTTCAATCTACCTACCCAGTCATCCTCATTGATGGTGGGAATTTCTTGCACGAAAACACCGTTACCTATATGGATGCATCTGACCGAATCATCGTCATAATAACTCCGGACTTAGCTTCTGTCAGAGATGTGCGCCAGTTTATGGATGTGTGCCAATCACTCTCGTACCCGCCAGAGAAAATCGTACTTGTATTAAACAAAACGGATCACAAAGCAGATATCCGGCAGGAAGAAATTGAGAAGATATTAAAGTTTAAAATAACCTGCAAAATAACTTCCGATGAAAACTTTGTGCTCAGTTCAGTAAACGAAGGTATTCCAGTCATGGTAAAAAATCCTCGCCATCCGGTCAGCAAAGGGATTCAAAACTTAGCCTTAGAAATCAAGAAGATGATTACTGAAACAAATTCGATCTACTCAACTGCTGAGAGCAAAATAAATTCAGAAGTTTTAAATAAAACATCGCGTCTGGGATAAACCCTCTAAAAGGAGAAATGGGTTGAATAAAGATCTGGTGACAATTGTATTATTTTCAGTACTCATCTTTTGTGTTCTGGGATTAATTGTAATTATTTATTGGCTGTACCAGATAAATTCTCAAAATCTGCTAAAGAGAAGAATAACCAATTTTATTGATTCAAGAAATGAAAGTCAGGAGCTTTTAACGATCTCACAGACTGAACCTTATTCCCAATCAGCTAAACTGGAAGGAATAAGGGGAAGGATCAACCATGCTTTATCTATATTTTCCACAGATAAATTAAGACTTAAAATAGCCAGTGCCTACTGGCCAATTTCTGATATTGAATTTGTTTTTATTCGCTTTGCCATTAGCTTGCTTGGTTTTGTAATTGGATGGATCATTCCGCAAAATATTATTGGTGGGCTCGGACTAGGCGTTTTATTTTACTTTGTGCCCGGTTTTTTTCTTGATCGATCGATTATAAATCGTAGAAAGAAATTTCAAGATCAGCTCCTTGATTTTCTGGTGTTAATTAAGGGCGCTGTCCTGGCTGGGTTCAGCCTGACACAGTCGCTTGATATGGCAGTGAAAGAAATTCCGGCGCCGACTTCCGAGGAGTTTGGTCAGGTCCTGAGGGAAGTCAGATTTGGCTTTCCATTGGAACAAGCTCTCCAAAATTTAACTGATCGAATGCAAAGTGACGATCTTCAAATAGTCGTTACGGCAATTATGCTCAATACCCAGATGGGCGGAAGCCTTGCTGCCATTCTTGAAGCTACTATCGACACCATTCGCGAAAGAATTCACTTATATGGTGAAATTAGGTCGCTTACATCTTATGCGCGATATGTTGGACTGCTCATTTCACTGTTGCCTTTTCTTACTGCTCTTGTCATTTATTTACTTAACCCCGGTTATTTTGATACTGTGAAAACGTCACTTATTGCTCAATTAATCCTCCTGATGGCACTTATCAGCATATTTTTTGGAAATTTCCTTATCCGTCAGACGATGAAAATCCGTGTCTAAAGGCAAATCTTCATGAACCTACTCATTAATAATCAATTAATCCTTATTCTTACGACAGTGATTATCAGTCTGGGCGGACTGGGATTATTAATATTTGGATTATTTCGGTTAATACGAACTGAAAACATAACAAACCAACGAATGCAGGACTTTGTCAATAATCGCGACAATAATGTTTCATCAAAAACTGTTTACCGTGGTTTACCCAGAGAATTATCAGGTCCCTTTTTTAATCGCACAGTCAAGCCCTTTTTCCATAGAGTCATCGATTTTTTGAGTAAATTTAACCCGGTAGATTCAACAGTAAAATCAGCACACTCTTTAACTGTTGCTGGTAATCCATATGGAATGCATGCCCAGGGATTTTATAGTATACGCGTGATTTTATTGTTTTTCGCCATTGCGGTCGCATTTTTCATTGGCTATTTAAATGGTTTTTCGAATTTAATTACAATTCTTATTGGGGCTTCGATCGTTTTTTCTGCTTTGCTGCTACCAAAAATATGGTTGGATTCGATAACTCGGCAGAGAAAAGATGAATTGCGCCGAAATTTACCGGATGCTTTGGATATGCTATCGGTATGTGCTGCTGCTGGATTAGGCTTTGATCAGGGGTTAAAAAGAATCTGTGAGTTTTGGCACACAGCCTTGGGTACTGAATTTAAACATGTTATTCAAGAAATGGATATGGGAGTCTCACGAGCTGATGCCCTGCGAAATTTGAGCACCAGAGTAGAGGTTGATGAAATATCGAGTTTCATCGCAATAATAATACAGGCTGAGAGCATCGGTATGAGCTTTTCTGAAGTGCTAGCCAGCCAGGCAAAACAAATGCGGATACTTCGACAATTTCGTGCCAAAGAAATTGCAAATTTAATGCCAGCAAAAATGATTATTCCTGTTGCACTTTTTATTTTTCCTGCTTTGCTTGAAGTAATCATTGGTCCTCTAATCCCGGTCGTGTTGAACTTATTCTCATAAACACCATACAAAGGGCTGAAATGAAGTCGAACGACAATAAGCCATACAAGGAATCTTTATCGAAACAGGTAACTGGGGATACTTCCACAACCCCCCTTTCCGCCCCCGACATTGTACAAAGTTCTGAGTACAAATCGTTACTGGATGAATTGCAAAAGGGCCATTGGGAAAAATGTCGACACTTGATAGACAGCCTGGATGAAAAATACCCCAACAATTCAAAAATTGACGAGCTTAGACGTTATTTCGAAATTAAAATTACGACCGTTCATAATCAAGATTTTTCAGTTGCAAATGAAAAAAAACATAATTTTCGTCAGCTCATAATTATCATTACGATAATTGTTGGGTTTCTGGGTTTCGCGGTTGTGGGCATTTGGTTTGGCGTAAAACAATCTGCGAGTAATTCTGAGCAATTGAAACTCCGACAGAATCAAAATCAAATCAGTTCGATGAGCAATCAAGTTGAGGCTTTATTAATTTCTGGGCAGACAGATAAAGCCAGCGAAATCATCCAAAAAATGAAAGCGATTGATGCTGCTAACCCTACAGTGATAGAACTTTCCCAAAAAACTGATGAAGCCATTAAGCTAAATCTGCTTTATCAGGATGCTTTGGCTAAATTGAAGAATGGATTAAATTCAGAGGCGTTGACTGTACTAGCAGAAATACAAAAGGAAGATGCTGATTATAAAAACGTTCCCCAATTGATAGAAGATACAAATAATAAAATAGCTGAAGCACAGGCATTAGATAAGGGAACCAAGGCGTATAAGCAAGGTCTTTGGCAAGACGCGATCAATAATTTTGAGCAAGTTCTTACTCTAGATTCATCCACTACCGATTTGAGCTTCACAGACATGCTGGTAAATAGTTATTTGCAGTGGATTACTGAGATGCTTGAAAGTGACAATACGACATCATCAATGATTGACCAAGCACAAATCTATTATAGACGCGCAATTGTCTTGATCCCACAAAGTCAGAATTACACATCTGAACGTGAAAAGTTTCAACAAATTTCAACAAGCCTGATTGGTCTAAACTATACTCAAATAGCCAGAACTGCCATTTTAGATCCGGCACAAACTCCAGGTTCGGTGAGCCTGGCAATGGTTAATTTGAATAAAGCTGTAAATCTGGATCCCGCAAACACAACACTCCAGGCCGAGCTTAATAAAACTATGTTATATCAATCAGGATTTCAGGCATACAGCGAGATGCAGTGGCCGACGGCAATTAAACAACTTACTACTTTGATCGCAATTGATGAAGGGTTCGCGAATGGTTTTGCGAAACAGTTATTATATGAGTCTCACATTAACCAGGGAATTCAATATGAATCCTCTGGGTCTTTCCCTGAGGCACGCAGTGAATTTGAAGCGGCTGAAAGCCTGTTTTGGAATGATCAGAACCTAACGAACCTTTATCTGTCTGAAGTTGATCTTGGGCGGACGCTTGCGGAAATGAAAGATTACAAAGATGCCGCCTCCTATTTTAAATTTGCTGTCGAAAAGATAGATTATACAAAACGAGCAAGTGCTTCACCAGCGTTCGTAAATGATTTACTCAATGCAATAACCCTTTATACAAAGGGTCAATATGAAGACTCTACCAATCTATTCGTGAAGACTCTGTCTGGGGATCACTCATTTTTATATGTGGAAAATGAGATCAATGTTCCTGTGGGAGAGTACCTGGCTATAATTGCTGTCCAAAATCAATCCTCGGTTCAGGCAATATTGGATAGAAATAGCTTGCTCAGCCAAACGCTTACATCACCTGGCAAAACAATATACATTCAATCGCTATCAAATTAATTTCACTCAATTTTAAGCAGTCACGATAGATGTAATTTGGAGAAAAATATATGTTTGCAAATAGACCTGCAATGAAAAAAGAAGCAACTCCCAGAGAAGATGAGAACCAAGAAAATTTTTCCGATTTTGAAAAAGATTTTTACCATATTCGCGACTTGGTCCAGCATCGGTTGTTATCTCAATCAAAATTCGACCTTTCATTAACTGACAATGAAAAAGTAAAACAGATGATTGAGAGTTGTTTTAACGATTGTCTGAAAGAAGAAAATTATCTCTTCACTTTTAATATAAGAGAAAAGATGCTTGAATGGGTGATTGCCGACATTATTGGATATGGTCCTATTGAACCATTATTGAATTCTCCTGATATTACAGAAATCATGGTGAATGGGTTTGATGAAGTATTTATCGAACGTTTTGGATTGATAGAACCGACCAATGTGCATTTTGAAGATGATGCCCATTTACGGCAAATAATTGATAGAATTGTCTCCCCTCTGGGTAGACGTGTGGATGAAACGATGCCCATGGTTGATGCACGCCTTCCCAGTGGCTATCGTGTAAATGCAACAATTCCTCCCCTTAGCCTGGATGGTCCAATATTAACAATTCGAAAATTTGCAGTAAGACCTTATACGGCACAAGACTTAATTGCGAATGGCTCAATGACGGTTCAAGTAGTGGGCTTTTTAAAAGCCTGTGTCGAAGCCAGGATTAATATTGTTATTTCAGGAGGGACAGGATCTGGCAAGACAACGCTTCTCAATGTAGTTTCTGCTTTCATTCCATCAAGTGAGAGGATTATCACGATTGAAGATACGGCAGAATTACAGCTAAAGCAGCGTCATGTAGTGCGATTGGAAAAAAGGCCGCCAAACATTGAAATGAAAGGTGAAATAACGATCCGTCAGCTTGTGATTAACTCTTTGCGTATGCGTCCTGACCGCATTGTTGTCGGGGAATGTCGTGGAGGAGAAGCTCTGGATATGTTACAGGCAATGAATACTGGCCACGATGGCTCTATGACTACAATCCATTCAAATGGCCCCAGGGATGCATTGCGAAGAATTGAAACGATGGTCTTGATGAGCGGCATGGAATTACCATTGAAGGCAATTCGCGAACAAATATCCTCCTCAATTCAACTTGTTGTTCATATCGAACGCTTACGGGATGGTTCGCGAAAAGTTGTTCAGGTTTCAGAAGTACAGGGAATGGAAGGGGATACCATCGTTATGCAAGATATATTTTTGTTCAAACAAACTGGAATCAAGAATAACGTGGTGACTGGAAGCATGAAATCCACTGGTTTGCGCCCTAAGTTTATGAATAAATTAACAGAAAACAGTATTGAGTTACCTGAATCAACCTTTGAACCTTGAAAAATAGCTGAAATTATCAGACATCAGGTAAGGCCACAAAAGAAGTTGGTACTTTAGGACTATCGCTGCCCCAAATAGAAATATTACCGACCAATCTTCTGCTGCAAGGCTACCTTGGTGTCGATGCTGTTTCTTAATGTGTCTAGATGTTTTGAAAACTGAACCGCGTCAGGCCTCTCTGGACTGTAGACGCCAGGTGCAGCTTATTTTTCAGGACGCCTTTGCTTCGCTAAACCCGGTGCATCCCATTGCCCATCAGTTGGCCCGACCGTTGATAATACATAAAAAAACCGTCGGACGCCAGGAGGTTCACGAATGCGTGTGTGAATTGCTTGAGACTGTTGAGTTAAAACCCTCTGCCGAAATTGCTGGCCGCTACCCGCATCAACTTGCGGGTGGTCAGCGCCAACGTGTCGCCATCGCCCGTACCCTGGCTGTCGATCCGGAATTGATTCTGGCAGATGAGCCGATTTCAATGCTAGATGTATCCATGCGTATGGGTGTGCTGAACTTAATCCATCGTCTCAAGGAAGAACGCGGTATCTCTTTTGTTTACATTTCTCACGACCTTGCGTCAGCTCGTTACATCGGTGACAAAATCATGGTTATGTACGCCGGCCACATGGTGGAAGGCGGACCCAGTGACGACATAATGAGCCAGGCGCTGCACCCCTATACCCAGTTGCTGCTTTCTGCGGTACCTAATCCTCGCTCCGGTCTGCGTACGGATAAGCATGCCTTGGCACGTGGAGAAGTGCCATCATTGATCGACCCAAAACCGGGTTGCCCCTTTTCTGCCCGCTGCCCGCGAGTGATGGAGCTTTGCCGCCAGGTGACATCTCAACCGAGTACGGCTGCGACCGGCCCTTGGGTTCGTCGTCACTTATTTTCTCAAGGGAATGAAACGGTAAAATGAACGATTATGCAATGTCCTTCAAGAGAGGAATATTAATATGAAAATCGCTGTGGTTGGTGGAGGTTCCACCTATACCCCTGAATTGGTAAATGGTTTTTTAGATCGCATTAAAACCTTACCTGTAACAGAGCTGTGGTTGATGGATATCGATGCTGAACGTCTGGAGATCGTTGGCGGTTTTGCCAAACGCATGGTCGAAACCAAGGGCAATCCGTTCAAGATTGTCTTAACCACTGACCAGCGTTCGGCGGTCAAAGGCGCTAGCTATGTGACTACCCAAATTCGTGTCGGTCACATGCCAGCTCGCGTTTCGGATGAATACCTTGGTCTGCGCCACGGTTTGATCGGACAGGAAACCACCGGCATCGGCGGTATGTCCAAAGCCCTGCGCACAATCCCTGTGCTCCTCAAACTGACCCGTGATATGGAAGAATTGGCTCCCGGTGCTTTGTTGGTGAACTTTACCAATCCATCCGGATTGGTCACCGAAGCCCTGCAGCGCTATGCCCCGGCTGTACCCTCTGTGGGTGTCTGTAACGTAGCGATCGGCGCCAAAATGCAAATTATCAAAGAACTCGAAGCAGCTACCGGCAAAAAAATCCCGCTGGAAAGTGCCAATCTCAACACCCTGGGCTTGAATCATCTCACCTGGCATCGTGGATTCACCGTTGAGGGTGAAGAAGTCTGGCCGCACGTGTTAGCCAGCTATATTGAAGAGCTCAAACATGAAGAGGAGCCTGAGTGGGAAGTTCGAACTATTGAATCTCTGGGTATGATCCCGAATTATTATCTGCATTATTACTATCAGACCGACCAAAAGATGGATCAGGAGAAAAAATGGCCGCCGTCTCGTGGTGAAGAGGTCATCGAGATTGAAAAGGACCTCTTAAAACAGTATGCTGACCCGAATTTAAAGGAACCGCCTGCAGACTTGATGCTTCGCGGCGGAGCTTATTACTCAACGGTCGCCACCCAGCTATTGAATGCCCATTACAACGACTCCGGTGAAACCCATGTCGTCAACGTGCGCCACAATGGTGCCGTCGCCGGCTGGCCCGCGGATTGGGTGCTTGAGATGCCCGCGAAGATCGACCGCAAGGGCATTCACCCACTCCCTGCTGAACCGCTGCCGATGAGTTGCTTCGGTTTGCTGGCTCATGTCAAGGCCTATGAGCTGCTGACGGTTGAAGCGGCTGTCCACGGTGACCGTGAGGCTGCTTATCAGGCGTTGTTGGCTCACCCACTCGGCCCAAAGGCTGATCAGGTGCAAAATGTTCTCGACGATATGTTGGAGACCAACAAGGCTTACCTGCCGCAATTCTTCGAATGATTCTCGGCTCCGATCATGACCTTTTACAGGAACCATTTTATTGTTGAAAGGAAAGTAGTATGACACGATATTTTCTGGGTGTGGATGTTGGCGGTACCAAGACCCATGCTCTTATCGCAGACGAGAATGGCCGGGTGGTCGGTTTTGGCCGCAGTGGACCAGGTAACTGGGAGGGAGTTGGTTATGCTGGCTCTACCCGTGCGCTGACTGAGGCGGTTGGTGCTGCCCTGAATCAGGCAGGGTTGGCAGTCACTGATATTGCCGGCGCCGGCATGGGGCTCAGTGGATTTGACTGGCCCAGTGAACGGCAGGATCATCTAGATGCCATTCGCCCACTGGGGTTGACTTGCCCGCTCGAGATCGTCAACGATGCCACTTTGGGTCTGCTGGCGGGTACCTCTGAAGGTTGGGGGGTTTCGGTTGTGGCTGGCACGGGCTGCAACGCGCGCGGCTGGAGCAAAGATCACACACGCGAAGGGCGTGCGGTCGGGGGCGGTGGAGATTGGTCCGGTGAGTATGCCGGCGGCGCGGATGTCGTGATTCGCGCCATGCGCTCGGTGGCGTTCGAATGGCTCAAGCGCGGACCGCAGACAGCCCTGACTCAGTGTTTTATCGATCATTTTGGCGCCGGTGATTTGGCTGGTCTGATGGAGGGAGTCTATCTACACCATTACGAATTGGCTCCCGAGCTGGCTTTGCTGGTCTTTGAGGTTGCCCGCTGGGGTGACCCTGAAGCGCTCGAGGTTATGCATTGGGCCGGGGACGCACTTGGACAATTGGCTATAGGTGTCATCAACCAGCTTGATCTGCAGACCGAGATCTTCGAAGTGGTGCTCATAGGCAGCCTGCACGATGGTTCCCCGGTGCTCAATCAGGCCCTACGTGACGCTGTTTGCCGAGTGGCACCCGGAGCCCAGTTTGTACGCCTCTCTGTTCCACCCGTTGTCGGCGGCGTCCTTCTTGGCATGGAAGAAGCCGGTTTGAATGGATACAAAATCCGTCAAAGGCTGATCGAATCGACCGGCGAAAAGATAAAGAACGGCGGGTAACAGATATATCTACTAATTTGCATTAGACTGTTGTAAATCAATCAAATCAATCGAATTAAATTGAATTCTGGAGAAAGAATATTCAATTGAATCCAATCAAAGTTATGTAAATGAAGAGATAGTTAGATGTAACCTGATACAGCATTTCTATACCCCTGTACCCCTATATCTGGCGCCCCCGCGGGGAGGCGCGAACTACCAACCTACTGATTTGCACAAACTGTGAAGCAAGGAAAGGCGCCTGTTAATTGATTATCTCATTGATATGAGGTTCAAAAACCTACTATCATTTGGATTCAATGGTGGTTAGTCAAGTTGTTCGTTAATGAATAAACTGGCTGATCAGCCAACAAATCCCGGCACCGAGCAGCGCGGTGGCTGGGATGGTCAATAGCCAGGTAAGCAGTATTTCTTTGGCTACTTCCCAGTGGACTTTGTTTACCCGCTCTGCGCTGCCGACACCCATGATCGATGCGCTAACGATCTGGGTGGTCGAGACCAGACCGCCAAAAAGTGCAGCGCTCAGGATCACAATGGCAGAACTGATCTGCGTCGAAAACCCGTCGATCGGGCGGATCTTGTAGAACTTTGCTCCCAGAGTTTTGATCAATTTCCAGCCACCCACCGAGGTACCAAACGCGATCATGCTTGAACACAATAATATGACCCAAAGCGGAACCTTAAAGGCTGTGATAAACCCCGACGTCACCAACCCCAGCGTGATGATGCCCATGCCTTTTTGAGCGTCATTGGCACCGTAGCTTAAAGCCAGAGCGATCGAGGTGATGATTTGGCTCTTTTTGAAGAATTCGTTCACCCTGGGCGTCGTGTTCCAGCAGATCCGCATGATCAAGCGAGTGATAATGAAGCCAACAATGAAACCGATCAGAGGGGAGGTAAATAAAATGATGAATATTTTGAGGATGCCTGAAGCGACGATGGCGTTCCATCCTGCACTGGCCACCACCGCTCCGATCAAACCGCCGATGATGGCGTGCGAAGCGCTGCTGGGAATGCCCAAGATCCAGGTAAGGATACCCCAAATGATCGCACTCGACAACGCAGAGATCAGCGATGGCATGCTGATCGTCCCGGGGCTAACGATACCGCTGCCGATCGCTGTAGCCACTGCCACCCCAAAGATCAATGGACCCAAAAACTCAGCAATAGAAATGATGGTCAAAGCCAAGCGCGGCGGCAAAGCCCTGGAGGAGATCACTGTCGCCACAATATTGCTTGAGTCATGGATTCCATTCAGAAAATCGAATCCCATCGTCAAGACCAGTAAAACGATCATTAAAGGTGCCATGAAAATCCGGTTACCCTTTCTTCATGACAATGCTTGCAATAACGTTGGCCGCTTCATCCCCTGGTCGGCAGCGTTGCTCAAGTGCCGGTAAACCTCTCGATATTTGAATACTTTCATCACTTGATGGATGTCTTCAGTCCCAGAAAATAATTCTGCCTGAGTCTCGTGATAGAGCATTTCCACTTTATTTTCGAGTGCCTTGGCTCGCTGTGCGTGTTCGTTGGCCACGCCCGGATAATCATTCAGGCGGTCGATGGCCATCAATAATTCATTGGCAGCATCGCGGAGCAGACTGGCGATCCGCTGCATGTAAGCGGTTGGGGTGACTTTAAGTAATTCGACCTCTTCAAGGGTACTGTAGGCATAATCCAGCACATCATCCACGGTGCGCGAAAATGCAAAGAGATCCCCTCGGTCAAAGGGGGTAACGAAGGTTTTGTTAAGGGTGTAGATCAAAATACGGCGGTATTCGTCTGCTTCTTTTTCTTTTCGCGTCAGCAAGGCAGCAGATTCAGGGCTCTGGTCTTTTAAATAAGCGACCAGCGCCTCGATTCCATCTAATGTTGGGGTGGCCTGATCATGTATGTGCTTTATAAATACATTCTGGCGTTTTTTGAATGGAGAATTCATGTACGGTTTCCTTTTTTGAATACATAGAAAACTTTGTAGTAAAAAAAGTAAATTAAATTCCACACACCTAAAATGCTAATAGATTTATGGATTATGAATCTTGTTTTTCCAAAATAAGATGGACAATACCAGGAAAGGAACCTCCTTATTAAAGGGTCAAAATGCCAAAGGCATCAGCGCCATGAGAGGAGCCCTTGAAGATGTAAGGATCGATTCCTATTTGCTTTTTGTAGACTGCAGCTACCCGCTCAAAAGCAGCTTCAGCCGCAGGGGTGCTGCGCCCGATGACGGCAACCGTACCACCGGCGCCGCCGCCGGTGATCTTGGCACCAAACAGGTCATGTCTGCTTTCAGCACGCACAAGGTTAACCAATAGGTCGGTTTCAGCGGAGCCCAGACCACAATCACTATAGCCGGTATGGGCACCGTACATTAATTCACCCAATAAAGAGAGTGTGTCGTCGGTCACCGGCGACACGGCGGACTTGAGGATTTCGAAAAATAAGCGCACACGCTGGTTTTCTTCAACGGCGTACCGGGTGGCGGAGCGCACCGGATAATAGACTTCAGACCGGACGGGGGTATAGGGGTCAAAGTGTTCGGGGTGATGTTCTATGAATTTCCTGCCGAGCATTCTGGCAGGTAAACGGTCTTCATAATTGGAACGAAACAAGCTGGGGGTAAGGCGTGCCAGATAACCTTGCCATCTCGGGTCGGTGTAACGTTCGAGCACACCTTGGGTTTCGCGGGTGACAGGCAGGGTTTCCCATTCACAGATCAATTGATATCCCATAAAGGTGGCTGCGCGGGCTGCTTCGTATTCGATGCCAGCCACAGAGTGGCGTACTCCTGAATCGATCCCCCAGATCTTGAGTCCTTGAGGTAGATGCACCAGCGGGTAAGGGATGCAAGGCTGGCACAGCATGGGAGTGAAGGCATTTTCATCGCCCATGATGACGGCGAACTGGTCCATGACACCGCTGGCGGATTGGGCTATGGCATTCTCGACCCACTGCGTCCAGCCAGCCAGCTCCACGCCTGAGGCGGTCAATCCGTATGCCGCAGCGCAAGCCTTCATGGCAGAGACTTCAAGAGCTGCCGAAGAGCTGACACCCTTGCCGAGGGGAATCTGCGAATCCATGAACATATTCAAACCATAAGTGGTTTTTTCGGGATACTTCATTTTTAAAAAATACAAGCTGCCGACGATGTAGGCAAACCAACTC
>Ga0224522_1000317_pt1 | contig 18146 bp, 18 predicted proteins | sample CFST25metaG_FD_182733 | JGI IMG/M metagenome (GOLD analysis project Ga0224522, IMG submission 182733) | Peat soil microbial communities from Stordalen Mire, Sweden - C.F.S.T25 | ecosystem: Environmental > Terrestrial > Soil > Wetlands > Peat | place: Sweden: Norrbotten County, Stordalen Mire...
AGACACCCAAATGGCATGGCGAAGGGGTAATCGTGGAAACGGAGGGCTCCCGTTGTACTGCTCTCATTCCGGAAATCGGACTGGAAACCCATCTACGCTGCCCGCACAGTCTACCCCTCAACACACCCGTACCGATTGTGCTGGAAGAAGTGAACCTACCCGAACTACGGGCGTTTTTCAGGATAGATGATTGAGGGGGCGGTGTTTCTTGCTATTATCTGGTTTTCGGTCTGATTCTGGCTCTGCTGATTTCACTTACCGTCTGGAAGAACTCTATGGCACTCCATCTTCATTTGACCGGCATTCGACAATTTCCAAAGCATCGGACACCATCCGGTCATAGCGTCTGTTTATTAAATTCAATACGAAAACCAGTTCCCGGTGTAAGCATGTTATAACTTTTATATATCTATGTTAGTATATTGAATGTAGGCTGGGTTTTCGAAAGGGAACGTGTTCGCACCGACTTTACTGATTTAAAATCAATGAAGTTCGAGACTGCAAATTAACTCATCTAAATACGAATTGGAGGAATCAAATGATCGCTGTAATAATTATTGTTGTCATTATTGTCATTCTTCTACTCATTTTCATAGGGAACTATAACGGCCTGGTCGGGCTCCGCAATAAGGTAAAGACTGCGTGGGCGCAGATCGATGTCCAACTTAAGAGAAGATATGACCTCATCCCGAATCTCGTTGAGACGGTCAAAGGATACAAAGACTTCGAGAGTTCTACTTTGGAAGCAGTAACCGATGCCCGTAGCGCAGCCCAAGCGGGTTCCAATGCCAGCCCGGCGGCCCGCGCTGAACTTGAGGGAACACTGAGCAGTGTACTCTCCAGATTGATGGTAGTAGTTGAGGCTTATCCAACCCTTAAGGCCAATCAGAACTTCCTAGCTTTACAGGAACAACTGACTTCCACTGAAAACCAAATAAGTTCATTCCGACAATCATATAATAATGCAGTCTTACAACTTAATAATAAGGTCCAGAAATTTCCATCGAACATTATCGCCGGCATGACCGGTTTCAAGCAGGGTGAATTTTTCGAAGTGAAGACTCCTGAAGAAAAGGCCCCAATAAAGGTGAATTTTTCTTAGTAGCAGGATTTGAAATATGTGGGAACAAATAAGGTCTAACCGTATCCGGTCAGCGGTACTTGTGACAGGAATGGCATTAATCCTGCTATTTCTGGGTTTCTTTATCGGGTTGGCTATCGGCAGTTGGGTCGTGGGTTTAATCATTGCTCTCCTTGTTTGGGGAATCATGACACTGATCGCTTTTTTTCAGGGCGACAGTATTATTTTGTCTATGGCACACGCAAAGAAAATTACCCCGGCCGACAACCAACGTCTATTCGATGTGGTCGAAGAGATGAAGATTGCATCTGCGTTAGAGAAAATGCCTGATGTCTATATCATTGAAGACCCGGCCCTAAATGCTTTTGCTACGGGTCGGGATCCTAATCACTCGGCTATTGCTATTACATCAGGGCTTCTTCAAATACTCAATCGCGACGAACTGCAAGGTGTCATCGGGCATGAAATATCTCATATCAAGAACAGGGATGTGAGGCTAATGTCGTTGCTGACGGTTTTGCTTGGCACAATCGTTATTCTGGCATGGTACGCGTGGATGTTTGCATTCCTTGGGGCAGCGAACGCAGGGGCAGGAAACACGAGTGGAGGGCGTTCATCATCTCGTAATCGACGAGGCAGCGGTGGTGGAGGCGGAGGAGGAGGTATGCAAATAATAGTAGCCATTTTTGCACTGATACTTGCGATTCTTGCACCTATCTTCGCCCAATTAATTTATTTTGCTGTTTCTCGGAAACGGGAATACCTGGCAGATGCTTCTTCGGCGCTCTACACCAGATATCCAGAGGGCTTGGCATCTGCATTGGAAAAATTGTCTCGTTCAGAAACGCCACTAAAGTCGGCTAATAAAGCCACGGCACCTATGTACATCATCAATCCTTTTAAGAAAAAGGGGATGTCTTTAAGTGACCTCACCAGTACTCATCCGCCTACTGCCGAAAGGATTAGAATATTAAGATCCATGGCCGGGGGATCCTTTGCAGATTACGAGAAAGCTTATACCCAAACGAAAGGGAAGGGTGGTGTTATTCCATCTTCTGTAATATCAAGTACAGATAGTGACGTCCCATTGCGAAAAGCCTCTGCCTAACTAATAGCCCAATGCATTGTGTTCAGTGTACAGCAATTAAACTTTAATATTTTTAATGGGAGAGAAATAGATGAAACGGAATTATTACAGGCGATATCTACCAATTATTTTGATTAGTCTCTTAGCTTTGAGCCTGCTTGGTTTTGCAGGCTGTACTAGCTCAAGTAGTTCAAGCCAGAGTGAGTATTATAATGCCGGAAACGCAAACTTGAGCGTAACTGGTGCCCAATTTGACCAGTACTTGCTATTCCGTTTTGACACTTCCACCTCGGCGCTAACAATGGCTCTTCCAAGCGCGGCAGATATTGTAAATAATTTGTCATCTCCATATGTTGGAGAAGTGCTGTCATTTGCGGTAGCGGCAAATGGCAGTAATAATGTTACTTTCATTGCCGGTACCAACGTCACAATCGCACCGAGTGCACAGACCGTTGCAGGAAACACAACGCTTACGATGTACAGTGAACTCGATAATATTACTTCGGGAAGTGAGGCAGTGACAATTTACTAATTTAACGGATTAAGAAGATAGATATTTTGCTTGTTTGTCTCCCAGAAAATGAAGAAAGTCGGCATCAGGAATAATTTTACGAGCCAGTTTGTTGACTCTGGTAACCCATTTAAAAACGATATGCTACGAAACTCTGAAAATGCCAATTATTACGATCTGGTTGATGCAACTCCTGGGAATAACAACAATAGTTTGAAAATTAAATGGGAATAAACATACCCCGACCTTACAGGTCGGGGTATTCATTAAGGAAGAATAAATATTGTTACAGAGTATTAATTTAAATTCGGTGATATAAAATATGATGCGCGGCCCTTATGGCATGCTCCGTAGGAGCAATAATGCCCCTGACCAAAAAGCAAAAATCACTTGGGGGTTGTTGAAGCGTATATGGAAATACGCACGACCGTACCGGTGGTGGATACTTTGCATGTTGCTAATGACATTAACCACTGCCGGATTGGGGCTGATAACTCCACTTATCCTGCGGCAATTAATAGATAAGACTTTACCCGAAAAAAATTTACACCAATTATTATGGCTGACTGCTGCCCTTGTTACTATTCCGCTCCTAACAGGATCATTAAACGTGATTCTTCGGCAGTTTAATGCTCGTGTGGGGGAGGGCGTCACTTATGACCTGAGAGTGAATTTATTTTCCTATTTGCAGCGGATGTCTCTAGGTTTCTTTACCAATACTAAAATCGGTGAACTGATGAGTCGACTCAACAATGATGTTATCGGGGCACAGAGTGCCATCAGTAACACCTTTGTCAACATCGTAACTAGTCTCATTCAAGCCATCGTGGTAGTGTCTGTTATGCTCACTCTGGAATGGCGGCTGACGCTTATCAGTATAGCCATCGTTCCATTGCTGCTCTTCGCAGCGCGTAGTCTGGGTAAACGGTTGCGTGACATGACACGGCAGCAACTTGATATTCTTGCCAAGATGAACGCCATAATACAAGAAATGCTCAACATAAGCGGTGCGCTACTCGTAAAGCTGTTTGGGCGGACAGAAGAGGAAGATGCTCATTTTAAACAGACTGCTAAAGATGTGCGTGATGTTAATATCCGTCTGACCGTGACCGGCGCGCTTTTCTTCATCAGCCTTGGCTTACTAGGCTCCATCGGTGTAGCGATCGTATATGGTTTCGGCGGTTATCTGGTGATTAAACAGACACTTACCATAGGCACAGTCGTAGCTTTGACAGTTTACCTGGGAACTCTGTACAATGCCCTGCAGGTCCTAACCAACGCACCCGTGGATTTCGCAACTTCTATCGTTAGTTTTGAGCGTGTATTTGAAGTGCTTGACCTGCATCAAGAAATTATTGATAAGCCCGATGCTCATGTGTTAAATGCTGTGCGCGGTGTGATTGAATTCGATGACGTTTGTTTCCATTACATCAGAGAGGGTAAAGGCCTTCTCAAAGACATACGCCGGTTTGGACTATTACAGGATTCAATACCGGCATCACCCAGGGATAACACTGAAGAGAAAACTAATAGTAAAAAAGATTCAGACGACGAAAAAGTCACTTCGAAACAAGCCAGGGATGAGGTATTGGACCATATCTCTTTCCGAGCCGAACCTGGTCAATTAGTAGCCCTGGTAGGTCCCAGTGGCGCCGGTAAAACAACGATAACTTATCTAATTCCACGCCTTTATGACCCCACAGCCGGGCGCATACTGATTGATGGTCATGACCTGCGCGACGTAACGTTATCCTCGCTTGCCTCACAGATAGGGATGGTGACGCAGGAGACTTATCTCTTTAATGACACCATACGTACCAATCTGCTGTATGGTAAATTAGATGCGACGCAGTCAGAGATCGAAGATGCTGCGCGAGCAGCTAATATCCACGATTTCATCATGGGACTACCCTTGCAGTACGACACTATTGTTGGGGAGCGCGGTTACCGGCTAAGTGGCGGTGAAAAACAGCGCATTGCACTAGGCCGTGTCATATTAAAAAATCCACGCATCCTGGTGCTGGATGAGGCAACCAGTTCACTGGACAGCCAATCGGAAGCTTTAATCCAGGAAGCACTGAGCCACGTGATGGTCGGACGGACGAATATCGTCATCGCGCATAGGCTAAGCACCATTCTGGCTGCGGATTTAATTTTGGTTCTGGATCTTGGCCACATCGTTGAACGCGGTACGCACACCGAACTGCTGGCCAAAGGTGGACTTTATGCTAATTTGTACGAAACCCAATTCCGCCATAAAGCAAAGTAAACTACCGAATTTATAATTGCTAAAATTAAAGTTCTATTTTATTGACTCGATAACTCTCTTCCCCTTTGATCCGATATGGTTACGCTATCAATATGAGGTAGTTAAGATAAACAATAAAAGAATCCATCTATAACAGAAACAACGATTTTCAGCTTTATTTAGGGACGAACGGTTGAATGACCGATAGGATATCGATGGTTATCTATACCGGTTCTGTAGTGAAGCGAGGAAATTACCTACTGATTTCACTAATAATTTTATTCTAAGTGTTTCTCGAAAAATATCGTTTCCATGTAAGAAATAACAGCACGATGTGTTTCGCGATAACCATTTCTTTTATAAAAATTTTGGGCAGGAACGTGTTTCGTCGTCGTGTCTAAACACAATATTGTGTAGCCGAATTGCCTCGCTTTTGCTTCCAGTTTTTCGAGAATTAATTGTCCGTAGCCTCTCCTCTGATAATCGGGGTGCACTCTCATTAACTTTATCTCACCAATCTTATCTGATTTCTTCCTGAGCGCACCCATACCGACAATTCTGTTATTCAGAACTCCAACCAGAAATTCACCATTGTTATTTAAATATTCTTTTTGAATATCATGAAGGTCTCTGTCATCCCACGGGCCGTTTGCCACTAAAATGCTCATCGGCAAAGACAGCCAATGTAAATTCCTAACCGACTCTTTATCCTTTGATTCATATTGACGGATTATCAACGAATCTTTCGTGTCTACCATTACTGTTTCCTCAAATTTCGTGCCGACCCTTATTTCTTTGTATCCCAAAGAATGGAGAATTTAGTTTTTATTTTCGGGCTTGGTTTTCTCTTGATAAACATATTTACCGCCGCGTACCCATGATGCCGCAGCTCCGATAAGACACATTATTATCGAAAAAATAAGGACTTCGACAAGTCCGCGGTGAAAAGCGGTATCAATAAGTTGCGGGAAGAAAGCCCGCGAAGTGATGTTGGCCGCCTGTTGCGCAGGAAGAGAATTTAACACGCTGGCAGGAATCAGGGTTTTGAGCGGATTGTAACCAAGAAAAGCAGCAAACAGATAGCCGACAGGCGGTGCACTGGCTATTTGATGGGCAATTTGGGCAGGTATGCCATTATGCACCAGCCCATTGTACATAGCTGCCGGCATTGAAGCATTCAAACCTACTACCATTAGTGAGAAAATAATCGCCATCGATATTGGGTTACCAATATTCATAATAGTTGCCCGCATGCCGGAACCTGCTCCACGATGTTCGGGCGGGAGGCTGTTCATAATGGCCGCAATGTTGGGAGACATGAAGAGGCCGATAGACATGCCGTCCAGAAAGATTATCGCGGCAAAGATTGGGTAATTGAAGTCGACCGGTATCGTCAGCAGAAGTGCAAAACCGATTGCTGTTAGAATCATGGCTATAGTTGCGAAAAGCCGTGCACCATATCTATCAGACAAACGTCCGGATAATGGTCCAAGCATCAATATCCCGATACTGGATGGTAACATGCATATACCAGCCCATAAAGGGGTCCTTTCAAAATCAAAACCGTGAAGGGGCAGCCAGATTCCCTGTAGCCAGATCGTCAGCATCAACATAAATCCGCCCCTAGCCAAAGCTGACATAAATTGGGCTATATTTCCGGCGGCAAAGGCACGGATACGGAATAAATCAAGTTGGAACATTGGATCTTTTACATGTTGTTCAATGAAGCAGAAAGCCACCAGCAGAGCCAATCCACCACCGAACATGCTCAACACGAAAGGAGTTGTCCAACTCATTGACGAGTGAGCGCTGGGATTAATACCATAAATTGCCCCTATGAGGACCATAGTCAAGCCGGCTGCGAACGTCAGGTTACCAAACCAATCGATTTTAGCATTCTTGCGAACGCCAGTCTCCCGTAATACTAGATAGGACCAAATCGTGCCAGCTACAGCCACAGGCACGCTCGCTCGGAAAACCCACCTCCATCCCACTTCTGCGAGCAACCCCCCTATTATAATACCCAAGAAATTACCAGCAACAAACGAAATCGAGTTGATTCCCAGTGCCATGCCACGTTCTTTTTCTGGGAAGGCATCAGTCAAAATGGCCGCTGAGTTTGCAAAAAGGCAAGCGCCGCCAACGGCCTGCAAACCGCGAAAAAGAATCAATTGAGTAGCTCCTGCCGGTCCGGTACCCCAGGTGAAAGACAACAGAATAGACCCGATACTAAAGATGATAAAACCTAAATTATATATCCGTACGCGGCCAAACATGTCACCCATGCGGCCAAGAGCCGTTACCAATACGGCAAGAACGAGCGAATAACCCATAAGCAGCCACAGCAAGTAGGTTGAGGCGCCCGGAGCTAATGGGTTCAGGTTGATGCCTCGGAAAATCGCTGGCAGCGCGATCATTACACACGAGCCATCGAGTGCAACCATAAAACCGGCGAGGGTCGTATTTGATAGAGCCATCCATTTATAATTTTTCCCTAGGGTTTTCTGACGAGATTGAGTTAAATCAAACACAAAAAATTCCTTTCCTTTGCAGAGTATAACTAAATATTTGATATTATTCCGAGTACAAAACAATCTGAAAATTATTTTTTATTGCCGCTGTGAATAGTACTGTATTTCAAGCTTATCGGTCAGATATACCAGTATTATTGTTGTTAAATAAATTTCAGGTGCTTGTGGGCCGCATCTGAGAATAATAGGCGTATGAATTTGATTATATTTTCCCCACCATTGCATAGGTATCCAATTGTCTGTTTTAATATTAGTGAATATTGGCATTATTGTCAATGAAACATTAACTATCAGGATGTATAATGGATGCTGTGGAAAAACAACTTCTTGAAGAGATGATTGAATTGCAAAGGCAGGTGGATCACGACCGCCGGCAATACGAGCTAGACGCTTGGTTACGCCTGCATTTGGGTATTGGGCAGCTTAAAGCCTTGTTTTTCATTAGCAACCGCGGCTCAACCACTGCGGGCAAGCTGGCCGCGACCTTGGGAATTACGCCCGCAAATGTAACCGGTATCATTGATCGGTTGTTGGAGAAAAATTTGATAATGAGGACCCGAGACCTCACTAACAGACGGGTGTTTTTACTGCGTACTACTCCTGATGGAGATGAGCTGGTTGACGAATTGCGACAGAAGCGTAAAGAACGCATTACCGAACTATTCAATCGGCTTACTACTGAAGATGCGAAAATTGTGAAGCAGTTCTTACAAATCATGGTTAAGGCAATAGAAAGCGGAGAACACTAACCTGGATGCAGTTAATCGACAGTTTATAAGGCCTCATTGATAGCCCCCTATGAAACTATAAAATAGCCTTAGAGTGTGAAGAGGATGGTTAGTATGATCGCCTTATTAGTAATTGGCCTTCTCAGCCTTATAGGTTGCACAGTGATGCTGATATCGAGCGCAAAAAAGAAAAAAAATAAGATATCGGGCTATAGTACTAATAGGAATAGTGGTAAGCTTTATATTAATCATGATTGGCGCGGTGGGTTCATTTGGCACACCTAGATCGCCATCTTCGTCAGTAGCACCATCAACTTCAGCTGGTATGCTCTCGCAAAATAGAGATTTGGTGTGTATGCCCTATTATACTCAATTTGTTGATACTTCTGGATGAAAATTACTTTTATTATACAACGATGTGATGGCCATTGGTGATCACACCATTTTGTGCGTAATCGATCACCATTAGTCACCTCTGCTTTTGGAAACCGAGAAATGTATTCCGGATGTTCTCGACAGAGCCTAATTGCTCTTTCGCATCTTCGAGCGCTTGATATTTAAGCTCAAGGAGTTCGGGGGGTTTTTCCTGGTCCAGTTCTTCCACGCCACTTTCAATGTATTTTTAAAGCACGAACTCCAAAAATTCTTTCTGTTTGTTGTTGAGAAAAAGGAAAATATAAGGTTGGGCATTTGCTACACGGGCTTCCCTGGTTATTGGTTGGACCGCGAAAGAGATATATTCAAGAACATCAAACAAGTCGCTCTTTTCGGCGTTTATTAGAGTTTGGATGGTTTTACCCATAACCGGCCGCTTGTAGCCTTTCAAGCAGCGCCTTACGCGTGATAGGACTAGACCATATTTTACGTAGTTCCTCCTCACTCTTAAAGAACTCCGGTAATTCACCGAACAAATTTTGTAAGAATTTTTTGGCAGATATCGGTTTTCCTTCGGAACTCCAGAAGGAAGAACTCTATGGTACTCCATCTTCATTTGACCGGCATTCGACAATTTCCGAAGCATCGGACACGATCCATAGTATTTAGCGAGAAGTGATTATGGTGCTGCAAAATAAATGCATGATTATGTTAGGTGTATAATTATCTATTGGAAAGAAGAGAGTTAACAGAATCATTATCTAAAACTCCACCTTTTGTGGAGGTATAACAAAATTCCCATGTCATGTGTCAGTTTAAAAAGATGGAAAAATAATATGAAAAGAAAACAGTTAAGATCGGTTGCTTATTTTCTTGCAATAGCGTTAATAGCATCCTTAACCTTCGGTATGGCAGCCTGTTCATCAACAGGAGTGACAACGCTGAAATTAATTTCCATTTTAATAACACCATCCTCACCTGCTAATTCAGTGGTGGGTACAACCACGTTTTTTGATGCTGTCGGGACCTATTCTGACGGTTCAAGTTCAGACGTTACCGATGAAGTGGCATGGTTAAGCAGTAATACCGCGATTGTAACCATGAATTCCTTTGGGACAGCTACCAGTGTAGCAGTTGGAACTACTAACATCACCGCCAATATGTCCGGAATAACCAGTTCATCCATAAAACTAACGGTGATATCATTATCTTCTATTGTGGTGACGCCGGCATCCCCGAAAAATTTGCCGGTTGGTGCCACTCAGCAGTTTACAGCTACTGGTACATATTCTGACGGTTCCAGTGCTGACATCACTTCTCAGGTGACCTGGGCCAGTGATACGCCCGAAACAGCAACTATCTCATCTGCTGGTTTAGCTGCTGGCATAGCAGGCGGAACTGCCAATATTACAGCAACCATAATTGAAGTAACCAGCCCGAGCGTATCCTTAGCAGTAGAAGCTTTAACTTCTGTTGCAGTAACACCGGCCACTCCTGCTAATTTAAGAGTTGGTTCCAACCAACAGTTTACGGCTACCGGAACCTTTGCTGATGGTTCGACTGAGGATATAACTTCTCAGGTAACATGGGTTAGCGATGCTCCGGACACAGCGATTTTTAACTATCCTGGTGTGGTCGCCGGACTATCTTCGGGTACTGCCACTATTACGGCGTCCTTAAATGGAATAACGAGCCCTTCTATACCATTAACGGTGATATCGTTATCTTCCATTGTCGTGACACCGGCTTCCCCGACTAATTTAGCGGTTGGTTCTACTCAGCAATTTACGGCTACGGGGACCTTAACTGATGGTTCAACTGAGGATATCACTTCTGAGGTAATATGGTCTAGCGATACGCCCACGACCGCTACGATCACATCATCTGGTTTAGCAACTGGTATAGCGGCTGGGATTACTAATATTACAGCAACTGTTCCCGAAGTAGTAACCAGCCCGGCAGTGAGTTTAACTGTAGTAGCTTCTGCATCAACCATTACTTCAACTATTGCGACATCCCCTTAATTCTGGATAATTTAGACAAAGACGAGTCCGTTTATGCCGATTAACCGCTACGAAGGTTGCTTCAAATAAAGAGACCGTGAAATGATACCTGAAATATTACCAGAATCACTTCCGGAGGCGAAACCGGAGACTGTGTCGGAAGTAATTCCGGAAGTGAAACCCCAGGGCCGCTGGCAACGGTTTCTGCATTGGGAGTTCCTCGGACTTTTTATTATCGTCCTGGTTACTCTGATTTTCCACTTTGCCGCGATAGATCGTCCATCAACGATTGTGTGGGACGAAGTGTGGTATGTCGGGGATGCTAGGTCTATTTTCAGCGGCACCGGAGACCTTCGGCCTGAACATCCCCCCCTTGCTAAGCTCTTCATTGTAGCAGGCGATTATATTTTTAACGGATTCCATACTCCAGAAAAAGATACCGGACAACAGGACAATCAATATATCAGCGATGAGAGCACCAACGGCATCACAATACAGGTGTCTGATGCTTCCCAATTCAGGAACGGCGAGACAATTAGAATCAATGCCGAGCAGATGAATATCACTGGCGTAGATATTGCATCAAATGAAATCACCGTGCAACGCGGCGCCGGCGGCTCGACTGTAACCAGCCATGCCCCAATGCAAGAGATTTACGTATTCACTGATACTGCTTTCGGGTGGCGTTTCTTCTCGATAATCTTCGGCACGATAGGTATTATCACATTCTATTTTATTTGCCGTAAACTTAAATTTCCGTGGAAAGCGACGATGATAGCGACGTTCCTGTTCGCATTTGAAGATATGACCTTCCTGCATTCTGGGCTGGCTTTACTCGATGTTTATATGGTCACTTTTTTGCTGGCGGCCGTTTTAGCATATCTGGATAAAAAATACATCCTGATGGGTGTGTTAGTTGCACTGAGTGCACTTTGTAAACTGGATGGTGTGCTGATACTCATTGCCCTTTTTCTGCATTGGGTGATATTCAGAAAAGACAAATGGAAATCATTCTCCCTTGGGCTGGTCGTGGCTGCAATTTCCTTCGTGGTTCTGCTGGTATTTTTCGATTTCTTCATTAAAGGCGGAATAGAAAACCCCATAACGCGAATCAATGAACTGCTTACGAGCACAGTTGCCAATCAATTTACGATTCCCAAACTGTCGATTTCAAGTCGACCATGGACGTGGATATACCCCCAGTTCATTAACCCGAGCTATAATTCTCCCTTTATCGCCTATTCTTTTAACCCACAGTACATCTCGTTCATCAGCAGTACTGTACAAATAATGATAATCCCGACCATAGGATACATGATTTTTAAGGCGTTCAAAAAGAATAAAGCCGCAGGTCTGGTTTTGCTTTGGTTTCTAGCAACTTACGTGATATGGATACCCCTGGACATATTGACGAACAGGGTCACATTTGTGTTTTATTTTCTATCCACCACACCCGCGATTTGTATTGGCTTGGGGATGGCAATTTCAGACTGGCTGAACTATTTAAAAAAGAGGCAGACAGAACTGGACAGATTAAGTACCGGAATGGCATTGTCTTACGGCGCGATTGCCCTTTATCTGTTTATTCATTTTGCAATTTTTGTTGTCTTTAATCCGGCTATTCCTGTAATTATTAAGACTTGGCTGCCACCATTCAGTGGATAAAATAAAATGTATCAAGAAAATGAGAGGGCATATGAAGATCGCGACAAATCATCTGTTAAGAATGACAGAAATAGTTAGGTTTTGTGATAATAAAAACGAATTAGCGATATAGCAATTGTCAATGAAATCATCAAGACGTATACGCAGAATGTATACACGAAGTGCCATGATTGAATTTAATAATTTGAGCTATTTAACATAAGTCTATAATAGGTTGGCGTCTTGAGTAATTATTCATCCAAATCGTGGGCATGCGTGTTTCGAGGGGAGTCCGATTCTACCCCATCTCCACCATAATAATATTCTGTCAAACCTTATCAGAGCCTATTTTAAGATTAAATGGTATAGTTGTATTGTGCTCACGCCTTGAAGGTGACGTACCTGCAAAACAACTTTACAAATAGCCGATTGACAACCCATAGTTAGCCAAGTCATCTCATGCGAAGATTATTAATCTTGCCAGCTGAATAGAACCGCGGTCATGATGATCAGAATGACTCCCAATAAAAACACCAGCAACATATCCTGCCTTGTGCTCAGGAGATACCCGAACAGTTTAGTGCGCAGGGCCGATGCGGCCTGATTGCCGAGGAACGCGAGCCGTACGGCATCCACTCCATAGGTGAGCGGATTGAACCTGGCGAAAATGAGAGTAACGTCAAAGCATTCCTCGATAAGGCTATTGCCAACGTCCAGATTACCGCAGACCGGGAGAATAAAGTAATCGCGATCTGGGAAGTTTTACACGCCCCGGCTCCGGCCATCACAACGACAGCCACTACAACTACTTCACATTAATAAATAAAAGAAAAGAATAAAGAACAGGTTTGAAACCGGCGGATAAATTGTAAAATCCGCCGGTTTTTATTTAGATAGCGGACGAGGCCCATAATTTAAACAAACAGATTATAGCGATTACACAATAGTTCTTGGCATTTCCGGCACCTACTTGACAACAGTATTATAATGCATTACAATATATCGTAATAGGTTGATATTAGGAGGAAAATATGTTTGGTTCAGGTTTTGAACATCATGGTCACCCATTTGAAAGGAATTCCCGCATGTTTAAGAAAGGAGATATGAAATATGTGATTCTTGACCTGGTAAAAGATAAACCATCCCACGGTTATGAGATTACCCAGGCCTTAGAAGACCGGTTCCATGGTTTATATTCCCCCAGCGCCGGCAGTGTTTATCCTGTCCTTCAGTTACTGGAGGACATGGAATATGTCACTTCAAATGTAATGGATGGGAAAAAAGTTTACACGATTACAGAAAAAGGCAGAAAATTTCTGGAAGACCAGAAAGAAACAACGGAAAAAATTAAAGGACGATTGGATGGCTGGTGGGGAGGCGATAACCTGGAATACATCAAAGAGGTTCGCGCGGTGATGAGCGGTTGGAATGACATCCGCTTTCAGTTCCGCGAAATGCTCATGCATAAGGACGCGACTAAACTGGCAAAAATAAAGGAAATATTGAATAAGGCGCACGACGATATTAAAGCGGTTATTGACGAAAAATGATTAAGCAAAGAAAATCGTGGAACTGCGCGAGTAAATTATTGTTGATGTAAGGATAAAGCATGATACAACAATCGGAAATTCAGGTTGAAAAATTAATCAAACCATTCAAAAATGCTGAACAAGAGAAGCCTGCTATCGAAGCTCGCGGACTCGTCAAAGTATTTGGGGATAACCGCGCTGTCGATGGCATTGACTTAACCGTTCCAACCGGTTGCATCTATGGCGTACTCGGTCCAAACGGTGCAGGTAAAACAACAGTCATCAATATACTCGCCACACTACTTAAGGCAGATGCGGGGACGGCCAAAATATTCGGTCACGACGTACAACATGAGGCTCAAATTGTGCGTCAGCTCATCGGTGTGACGGGGCAATCTGCCACCGTTGACGAGAAACTCTCAGCAACTGAAAACCTGGTCATTTTTGGCAGGCTGCTTGGACTTAGTGCATCTGATGCAAGGAAGAAAGCAGCCGAACTACTGGAAGAATTTGGGTTGACCGAAGCTGCCAAGCTAACACTCGAAAAATTCTCAGGCGGCATGAGACGAAGACTCGACCTGGCGGCTAGCCTTATTGCACAACCGCCGCTCATCTTTCTGGATGAACCCACAACCGGTCTTGATCCCCGCACACGGAATCAGATGTGGAACACGATTAGACAACTCGTTTCGTCCGGGTCTACGATTCTTTTGACTACGCAATATCTTGATGAGGCTGACCAGCTTGCTAACCGAATTGTCGTTATCGATCATGGGCGGGTAATAGCCGAGGGGACGCCTCACGAGCTAAAAACGGCAATCGGAGTTGCGACATTGCATGTCCGGCTTGCTGATGGGAAAGATATCGTCGAGGCAATGCGCATCATTGAAACAATACTGATAGTGAAAGCATCAACCTCCGAGCCAGCACTCATCACCGCCCCGATAGCAGATCCTGAACGAGTAACTGACTTACTGCTCGCTCTTCGCGAAGCAAACATCCACCTTGCCGGGGTAAGCGTACAAGAACCAACGCTCGATGAAGTGTTCCTGGCGGTAACAGGCGATACCAAACAAGCAGAGAAAGGAGAAACAACCAAATGATTGCCACACAAATTATCCCCGGCGCCGAACGCGAACTCAAGAACCACACAAGTTTTCGGACGACCATCAGTAATTCACTGACGATGGCCTATCGTAGTCTACGCAAAGTTCGCCGAACGCCGGAGCAACTTTTTGACGTTACGCTGCAGCCAATTATATTTACGCTCATGTTTACCTATATCTTTGGGGGAGCGATCGCCGGTAACGTACATAACTACCTGCCAATAGTTATTCCGGGTATTTTGATCCAGACGGTAATAACAGCATCTATGGTGACAGGCGTCCAACTCCGCGAGGATATGGATAAGGGGGTGTTCAATCGTTTTAAAGTCATGCCCATTGCCCGTATCGCCCCACTGGCGGGGGCGCTGCTAGCCGATACTATTCGCTACGGCATTGCTACCGCTCTGACATTCGTTATGGGTTATATACTTGGTTATCGTCCAGGGGCTGGCCTCGGAGGGGTTCTAGCCGGCGGCCTCCTCGTTATTCTGTTTGCATGGTGTATTAGCTGGATATTTGCTTATTTTGGCATTATTGCCCGTACGGCATCCAGTGTGCAGGGGATCTCTTTGATTATATTGTTTCCCCTAACTTTTCTGTCCAATGCCTTTGTGCCCACCAATACATTACCAGGCTGGCTAAAATCATTTGTCAACGTAAACCCGGTGAGTCATCTGGTGAGTGCTGTTCGAGAGCTTACCAACCAGGGAACTATCGGTCATGACTTTTGGTTATCACTCATCGGAGCGGTAGTAGTCGTAGCTATATTTGCTCCCCTCACGGTACGCGCTTATATGCGTAAAGCATAGCAGGTGAGTTCCAAAATAAGAAGTTGGTTAACTAGACCAGACAGGCAAGGAAAATAATGAAAGAAAAAACAAATCATGCAAATTTTAAAGAAATGAATTTTGATCAATTATTTAAACAAATTTCTCCGGAAGAGATTCGCGACAACGTGTTTACGTTGGCAGGAAATGATTTTTTCACTATTACTGCAGGCAAGAAAGATCACTATAATTCCATGATAGGCAGTGGTGGCGGTTGGGCGGTTCTTTTTAAAAAACCCACTACCTGGTGTATTCTACGAGCGGACCGTTATACGCTTGAGTTGATTGAAAAAGAGCAAACATACACGCTGTCTTACTTTCCGAATGAATATAAGGAACAGATGCTCTTTTTAGGAAGTAAATCAGGAAGAGATAGTGAGAAAATGCAAGAAGTTCAATTGACAAGCGTTCAAACTCCTTCCGGAGATATGTCCTATAAAGAAGCCAGACTAATTTTTGAGTGTAAATTAACGGAACTTACTACCCTCAATCCCAATGATTTTTGCACACAAGAAGCTCAAAACTATGTACACGAAGCTTACAAAGAAGAAAACCATTATCGCAAATATGTATTTGGGGAAATCACCCATGTTTGGGTAAAGAAATAAGAATAAACTTCCCATGAAAAAACACAAGAAATTTTAAAAAACCAGATTGTCTCGTGCCGAGTGGAGACGACACAGGCTTATGAATCCATAATCTTAGAGTTGTCCTTACTATTCAACGCCCATAAATCCGTGTATTTGATTGCGGGGTGCGTGTATCTTTTCCTATTTTGGGTCTTGTCCTTATAATTTATCGCTTTTTTCGGGCAAAACTGGATACAGGCCATGCACTGCTCGCAGTTGTGCTTGAAATATGGTATCCCAGCCTCATTCAGGCCGATGTTGCCAACCGGACAGACTTTTTCACAAATCCCACATTTAATGCAATCATCTGAAACGGTATAGTTCTTGTCTATGTTGGATGGTAATTTGATCCAAACCCTATAGGCAATTTCCTCTATAGGCTTAATGCCAGGTACTTGATTTATTTCTCTATTCTTTATTGCCCGAAGAATCGGTTCAAAATCGATTTCCGATTTTTTTGTCTCCTCCTCTACTGTATCGCGCATATCATACGCAATGACATAATTTGAGAACATATCAAGTGCCTTGGCATAATTAAGAGTCATCCCTTTTCTTTTCAGCAATTTTTTTATGTGTCTCAACGTGTTACCTTCATACCTCCCGGTCGTTGTCACTGCATAGTAATAGGCATTTTTGTTACGCTGCAAATCGAGCCTGGTAATGAATTCCCTGACCTTTCTTGGTTCTCCCCGATAATATGTAGGGAAAACGAAGCCGATGGTTTCGTATCCTCCGATTAAGTCATACCGGGTTTCTCTTCCCATTGAGATAATATCGCAATCTCCTAATGCTGCGGCGATGTCTTTTGCAACCTTTAAACTATTGCCGGTTCCCGTGAATACAAAAATAATGTTTTTATTCATTTTACAACACCTAATTACATTAAAGAACACCTACTTGTCTTGTTGCTCGCGAGAATTGGACAGCAGTAGTAGTTTTTTTAAGTTGACCGTTGTCTTTTCAAATTGCTCGACAACGAAGTTGCTGTTGGCTTCGTAATATATTCGCCGATCCCGCTTTTCTTTCAAGACGATACCATAGCGGTGCATTAAATCAAGATGTTTTGAGATTACTGAGCGGTCCTGCGAAAAATTTTCTGAAATCTCTTTAATGTTTTTCTTGCCATTGCTTACCAAATAAACCAAGATATCGCTTCTGACAGGATCGAACAGCGTTTTGTAAAAACTAAAATCTATACTGTCATAAATCGACTTTCCGCAAACCAACGCGTTTTTATCATTTCCCATATTATCACCACTCATATTATATGTGCACATATATGCACATGTCAAAAGTTTTATCAAAAAAGACCGGACAATCCTCCAAGTTATCAAGCTGTGTAAGCTGCTTAGTCCATATTTGAACACAAATATTTAGTTAGAAATATACTCTTGGAAGGGGGGCGATCCCTATGTTCGTGCAGTGGTAATTATTTTTTCTCACCGGTTCACAACGGTTCTTATTATTGAGCCCCTGTACTTATTTTGAGGCTAAATGGTATAGTTGTATTATGCTCACGCCTTGAATAAATCTCCTCCCTCGCCGCGCACGGAGAGGGAGCCAGAGGGTGAGGTTTTATTCGCTTTTAGGGCTTGATACCCCGCCGCTTGTGTCGGAGAGGATGTCACTACAAGGTGAATGTGCAACTAAGTTTCAATGTTCGCGGTTATTCTTTAATACCAAACGGCATATTCTGAATAATGCGAAACTAAGGTCTGACGGTTGCCGGCATCCTGATATCAAATACCCTGACAAAAATTCAAGGAATTAAATTATTTCTTTGCGGGGGTTTTCTTTTCAGCTTTCCGCCGGTCTTCCGCCAGGGTTTGTTTGTGGCGGTGTTCGCG
>Ga0224522_1000318_pt1 | contig 18101 bp, 12 predicted proteins | sample CFST25metaG_FD_182733 | JGI IMG/M metagenome (GOLD analysis project Ga0224522, IMG submission 182733) | Peat soil microbial communities from Stordalen Mire, Sweden - C.F.S.T25 | ecosystem: Environmental > Terrestrial > Soil > Wetlands > Peat | place: Sweden: Norrbotten County, Stordalen Mire...
GAATAATATGGATCCAATCCCATGTTTAAATCAAGAACCGGGATTTCGGGATTTCTTTCTTGCAAATCCTTAATTGTGCACAAAATACCTCCCAGACCTCGAGCAATTGCTTCTGGGACGCTTTTATGTGATTACTGATATTGGAGATAGGTGAATAAAATAATTGAGAAATCGATCCCAGAACCCAAATTTTGGGGTCACATAGAACCGGATTGATTTTAGCTCTGGTAAGATCGGAGGAGCCTAAGATCAATATCGACCTCTTTTTTCCCTTTTGAATTTGCAATGGACCTACTTATCCTAAGGATGAGTTTTATCGGTTCTGTGAAGATCGGTTCTATTACTTTCCCATTTATCACAATCAGTTTTTCAGCAAAAATGGTATTAAGTATTTTCTTCTTGGTGGCACCATCAGACTTCCCGTAAAATTCCAGGAGGTTCTCCAGCATTGGAATTTCTTTCTGAATGTAAATCTTGAAAAGTGATGTTTCTTGTTGTAATTCCCTGAGTTTATCCTTCATCAGAACAATCTCTTTCTCTACTCTACCCTACTCACCATTTCCTGTTAATCGTGAGAAGTAAAAACACGATGCATCACATCATTTTGAAGGTATGTATTATGGAGTTCTATTTTTTCAAGCTCCTTTGGCTATTGAATCACATTCAAAGTACTTGGATATATCAAAGCTTATAAATAACTTTCGTTTTAATACAACAGTAGAGTTTTAATCATGATGCGAATAAATGTCATCATACTAAACATATTTATTTTTGCATTAAATCTTCATTCACAAGATGCGGATAAGAGGTTAGCATTAGTGATAGGAAATGGTAATTATCCTTACTCAACTCTTGCAAATCCTGAAAATGATGCAAGATCAATTCAAAAGGCCCTAAAAAAATTAAATTTTACTGTTCTTGAATTTGAGAACTTGAATCAAAAACAGATGAAATTGGCCATAGATGAATTTGGTTTAAAATTGAAAAATTATGATGTTGGTTTGTTTTATTATTCAGGTCACGGGATACAGATTAAAGGATATAATTACTTTATTCCTGTTGATGCAGACCTAAAGTCAGAAGAACAGGTTGAATATGATTGTGTGCAAGCCGACAGAGTATTAGCCATAATGAGAGCTAGTGATTCGAAAGTAAATATAATTATTCTAGATGCCTGCCGAAATAATCCTTTTGAAAGAAGTTGGTCTCGTTCTGAATCTGGTAAAGGTCTTGCATTTATGGATGCCCCAAGAGGAACCTTCATAGCTTATGCTACTGCTCCTGGAAGTACTGCCTCTGATGGTTCAGGCGATAATGGACTTTACACAGCAGCGGTTTTAAAGTGTATTGTTATACCTCCTTTTTCAATTAACCAAATGTTCCAGAATGTTGCAAAAATTGTAACAAATAAAACCAATAATGCACAAATACCCTGGACATCTTCTTCATTGACTGCAGATTTCTATTTTGATAAAGAAACACAAATACTTGAAAAAAACAAATTGCCAATAGTTGAGTTCAATATTTCACAACGACATTTAAATAATTACACAAATCCAAAGGATGTCTCAAATTGGTTTATTATAGATCGTTACAGACATACAAGGCAGTGTTATGCCCTTATAATTGGAATAAACAACTATCAGGATCAAGCAATACCTGATCTTAAGAGCCCCATCAATGAAGCTGTCGATCTTCATAATGTTTTAACAGAAAAATACACTTTTAATATTAATAATGTGAAATTATTAAAGGATGCTAAATATTCTGAGATAATAGAGGCTCTCAATTACTTTGCCCTTAAAGTAAAATCTGATGATGAGTTTCTTCTGTTTTTCGCAGGTCAGGGAATTTGGAATGAAACTAATGAAATCGGCTATTGGCTTCCATCTGATGCAGAAAAAAGTAGCATGAAAGGCTGGATTAGAAATAATGTGCTTAGAGATTACATAAAGAGTATTAAATCAAATCATACTTTACTTATTTCAGATGCTTGTTTTACTGGTTTTATTTTCGATACAACCATGTTTTATATTAACGAAAAATTTCCACTGCCTGAACTTATGTCTTATCCAAGTAGAACTGCCATGACAAGTGGGGTAACCAATTGGGTAAATGATGAAAGTGCTTTTGTTAAATATTTTATTAAGGCACTGGAGGGTAATACGGAGCAATACATCTGCTCCAAACAACTTTTGAGTAAATTTCGGATGGATGTTAAAAATAAGACAAAAATACTTCCTAAGTACGGAGTTATAAAGGATGCTGGGGATAATGGTGGGGACTTTGTTTTTACATTAAATATGCCTTCACCATAGTATGAAGCCAAGATCTGAGACTGCATTAATTAATTCAATTTGAGAATTTCGATATGATGAACTAAGATTTTGTAAAAACCAGGTATCTGATTGAAAGTGAAATATAGCTTTGAACCATAAATAGAATCAGGTATAAGAATAGCTTCTATAGAGGTTACAATTACATACCTATTAGCACAAGAGGTCAAAATCGACCTCTTGCTTTTTTTTGAAACTTCCCAAAACCACACTGGTATTGATGATAAATCGTTTGAGTCTGGGAAAATTACCATTGAGCCATAATGCAGAAGAACTCTAATTACCTGTTCTCAGGAAAAAAATTTGATTTGCATCCATCCTTTGTCTAACTTTATGGTACTGAATTGGTACCATGCCAAGCCTCATAGCTGGATATGAATACGACATCTTCATAAGCTACCGCCAGAAAGACAATAAACATGACGGCTGGGTTACTGATTTTGTCGAACACTTAAAGGGAGAGCTTGAATCCATATTTAAAGAGGATGTAAATGTCTATTTTGATTCAAACCCTCATGATGGACTGCTAGAGACATATGATGTTGATGCCTCACTTAAAGAAAAACTGAAATGTCTGGTCTTTGTTCCCATACTCTCGAGAACTTATTGTGACATAAAGTCGTTCGCCTGGAAACATGAATTTGAAGCCTTCGTCAATATGGCTTCACAGGATAGATTTGGGCTAAAGGTCAGGCTGAGTAATGGGAATATTGCCAGCAGGGTTCTTCCAATCCGGATTTATGATCTTGATCCTTCTGATTCAGTATTATTTGAATCCGTAATTGGTGGGGTGATCAGAAGTGTTGACTTTATTTATTTATCGACAGGAGTTAACAGGCCATTGCTTCCTAAGGAAGAAAAGCATCTCGAGAACTTGAATCACAGCAATTACAGGGATCAGATCAATAAAATGGGAAACGCCCTGAAAGAGATAGTATTTGCCATGGTTCTCTCTTCATGTACAACCGATTCAGCTCAAAAAGTGGTCACTTCTTATTTGCCGGAATCTGGCAGAAAAAGACATGATTTTATTATTGGAGGTTTGATAGTATTACTGGCTTTACTGTTCTCTGGAATTGTTTTTCTTCCAATGTTTTTCAAAAATGAAAAGACAATTGAGAAAACAATTGTAGTTCTGCCTTTCATCAACGACAGCCCGAGCGACAGCAACCTGTATTTTATGAACGGATTAATGGAGGATGTCCTTATTCATCTTCAATCAATTAAAGATCTTACACCAAGGTCACGTATCACTGCAGAAAAGTTCAGAAATACATCCAAGACAATACCTGAAATAGCAAAAGAACTGGGCGTCAATTATGTAGTTGAAGGTGTTGGGCGCAGATCAGGTAACTTAATAAAGCTAAACATAAATCTATATAAGATAATTAAAAAGGAAGTACGTATATGGGGGCACTCTTATGACCAGGAGATACATGATGCCAGTGACGTTTTCAGGATAGAAAGCCAGCTCTCAGAAGAAATTGCCCAGAAATTAGATGCAGTGATAACCCCCCAGGAGAGGCAACGGATCGAGAAAGCTTCAACTGTAAACCTGGCAGCATACGAGGATTATTTGTTAGGGAAGAGTTATCTGAACAGATTCTTTCATCAGGATTTTGATGAGGCCATGCAGCATTTTGAACTTGCAAAAGATAAAGATACCAATTATGCCCTTGCTTATGTAGGTATAAGCGAGGTCTGCATAGCGCGAGCTCTCAGTTCCTATACATCATCGAGTGAAGCAACACCGAAAGCTTTGGCGGCTTTCAATAAGGCTTATAAACTCGATAGTACACTTGCCGAAGTCTATGTCTGCCGAAGCTGGATTCAGAATTATTTATTGTATGACTACCAGGGAGCAGAATTTTCATGTAAGAAAGCGCTTTCTCTCAATCCCAACAATACTGATGTAAGAATCGGATATGCAAATTTGCTGGTTACACTGGGACAGTTTAAAGAAGCAGCTAAGCAGATCGAAGTAGCGTTGAATCTTGATCCGATGAACCTGAACAGTAAGGGGCCTTATTGCATGATAATGTTTTGTTCCAGGAGGTATGATGATGCTATCAGTGGATTCAATGAAATATTGAAAATCGATCCTGAAAATGGTTTTGTACTCGATAATCTCCCGCTTGCTCTTCATATGGCGGGCAGATACTCTGAAGCTTTGCAGGTATGGGAATCTGCTTTCAGTATTTATTTTAAGGGTAAGGCAAATATATTTAAACAGTACCATAAATTGAAGAGTTATGTTGAGATACTGAACCTCCAAGGTGATAATCTAGCCAGAAATTTAAGGACCAAATATATCAATCCTACAGAAATTGCACAGATTTATGCCTGTGCTGGAAATAAAAGGAGAACTCTGGATATGCTAGAAAGCGCTTTAGCAAAACATGATCCTAACCTGCCGTATATTCTAAGATACCCTATTTTTGATTTCCTGAAAGATGATGTCAGGTATAAGAATCTTTCTTACAAACTGAACCTTCCATAACAACTTACTGATTTTAAAAGGCTGAAACGTAATAATATATTTGTTATATATGAAAAATCTGTAAATTTATATTGGATTTATCTGAAGCTGTTATTTCAAGATCAATTTCATTAATAGTTTTTTGTTGTTATTCTAAATCTTAAATCACTATGAAAGACTTAAATGATTTGCGGAATCTGACAATCTACGAGATTTTTGAAAACGCTTTGGGAAAAGAGAAAGCCCAGCAGTTTTTTGACATGATCAATGAAGGCATTAAAGAAGGAAAAAGTGGAGAGGATCTGAAAAAGTATATTTACACTATACTTTGTAAATTATCCGTCACAGAAATTGAAATTTTTGAAATTTCAGAAATTCTGCTACACCTTATCCCAAAACAAGTCCAACCAACGCAGTAGGTTTCCTTCTTATTTTGTGTGACTGTTTATTAAACCTAAATAATACTTGTTATTTTGGTTGATTACCATTTGCAGAAAACAAGTGATTGTTTATTTATATTTTCTCCTGATAGTGATAGTCAGGGCAACTGCTTTGACTATCATTTAGGCAATTCTTATATAATATCTTATCTGAAATCCAATGGTTTTCATGCTCAACAGTTCATTCACAAGGATCCCGTTAACCTGAAGAACTGTATAAAAGAAATACTTGATTACGGTGCTAAAATAGTAGGATTTACCATTTACGACTCAAACTTTAATATCTCAGCTTTAATTGCTGGGCAGATTAAAAAATTATCACCAGATACCCTCATTGTATTCGGAGGTCCCTGCACCTCGGTCCATTACGATTTTATAATGAACGGGTACACATTTGTCGATGCCTGCTTCATCAATGAAAGCGAAGAATCGTTCATTCAGTTCATCACTAAACTAGCAGAGACAGAATTTAAATATAGCAAGACCGATTTTAGCGAAATTGCCGGAATATCTTACAGACTCTCAGGAAAAGTCTATAATAACCCTGAAAACCCAATATTGCGGCATAATTCAAAAATTGTGGATCATCTGGATAAATATCCTTCTCCCTTTATGAGCGGAGTTATACCCGGAACAGAAGGTTGCAATACAGGAATCCTTACAGCCAGGGGTTGTAACCAGAATTGTGTCTACTGCAACTGTGCTGTTTTGTCAAAAAAGAGGTTTTCAACTCACTCTGTCGACAGAGTCATCGGAGAACTGGATTTTATTTCCAGCCATTTGGAAGGTAATAAGGTATTAACTTTCCAGGACGATGCATTCACGCTTATTCCACAAAGAGCCCAGAAAATATGTAATGCAATAATAAATAATAAGATAAAAGTCCGACTTGGTTGTATAACCAGATGTGATTGTGTTGATGAGACACTTCTTGATCAGATGAAGGAGGCAGGATTTGTTTCAATTGCTTTTTCTCTTGAAAGTGCAAACCCTCAAACGTTAAGGAGAATCGGTAAAGTGCATGTCGCTGAAGATACTCCGTCAACTGATTTTGAGAAAGAAATTAAGTTTATTGAAAGTCTGGACAGAGTGACGGCGTATGCAAAGAAGATTGGTATAGAAAGTATTGTTGTCAGCATTATGGTAGGTTTACCTGGTGAAACAGTCAGTGAAGCAAGACGTACTATAGAAACTATTGACAGGAATAAGAACGTTGATCACTATGCACACAATTTTCTGGCCATATTCAAGGGAACACCATTATTTGCAAATTATAAAAAGTATGGATATAAGATCAGATATATTAATAACAACCCCATCTTTCCTAAAGTTACTTATCCGGCTAATGTTGTCAGAAAGGTTTATATTTCACCAAAATCCAATCTGCATCAGTTAAAGAAACAAAACGACAAGAGCACCCTTGGAATTTTATCATTAAACTCTGAGAAAAATAAGATTAACAATGGATTCAGGAATGTTATTCTGCAGTCAGATAATATAAATAGCAGTTTTGTGAACTGGCTGAAAGATATTCTTGTAATAAATGGAACGATAATTCAGATTTATTCAAACAAGGAATCATTAACCAGATTGGCAGACAGAAATTATGAGATGTTCATAAAATATTCTTCGCCAAGCCTTAATATCCGGAACTACTGTTTGAGGCAAACTAATGACGGATTACTTCTCCTTTCTTCGCAATCATTGCTGTTAAAGTCTGAAAATGAAAATGATAATATTAAAATATGTGATTTTGAATATACTATATCAAATCTGAACAATTCAGATCTAAATTTCATGAAGACTTTGTGCAGGGAAGTTAATTACAGCGATTCGGTCTCTGCATACTTCTACTTGTGTAAGATCAGCAGAAAAAAGAATCATTTTTCATACCTGATAAATATCAGAGCTCTGCCTTATTTTGCAAATATGTGTAAATGGACCAGGGAACTCTCAAATTGTAAAAACAGGAGCACTTTAATAATAAACGATAAATCAGAGATAAGATTTTGCTGGTATGGTAATAAAATAGGTACTATAGGACAATCCTATGATGAAATAATAAACAACTTTGAATCAGAAAAAGAAGGAATATTGGCTAGCAGGAAATGCAGCCTATGCAAAGTAAGCAGCAAATGCATCAAATGTCCGTTCCCTTTCCCCCTCCCGGAAACTGAATATTGCATAAATAAGAATTCGGTGGATGTAACTCATGTTGCTGAGTTAGTTATTGGTCTTGATCAAATCAAACAGATTTTAGCGTGAAACCAAATGCTCTGCAACTTTGTTCGCTAACCTGACCTGACGGCAGACAGATTCAAATCTTGCTCTGGTTACAACTTTTGTCCGTTCGGGTTATTGAAAAAGAGTGACAGTGAGAGCTAACACTCTCACACTTTTTCATCGCTCTCACTCTCATTCTGCTTTATCAAAACTTTTAATAAGCCGGAAACGAAATGCCACTGATTTCTTCACACAACGCAAGAAGTTTCTCCTGCACTACAGGATCACCTGCCGCTGGCTGAAAATATTTTTCCCGCTTGTGGTAAAAATATCTGCCGCTTACTTTTGCTTCATTATCGTTACTCACTGCCAGCCATGCCTGAGTCTCTGCACCTTTCTCAAGGTTATCAGGCGCACTCTTTCCACCCATCTTTGTCGGTACCCAGCCTGGATTGACCGCATTGGAATATACACCCGGCCATTCCCGGGCGACAACCATAGACAAGATCACGTCATGAAGTTTGGAATCTGAGTAACTATACCTGCTTGTGTCGTGTGAAAAATCTTTCAATCCGGGATCTCCCTGCAAATGCATACCTGAGCTGAGGTAAATCATGCGCTCAGGTTTCTGAATCAAACATGTAAGAATATAAGGTGCAAGCGTGTTTACAGCAAAAATCAGTTTGTTGGGTACCTGGTAGACACCGGCATTATGAATAATTGAATCGAAATGGCCAATACTATTAACTTCCAGAGCTAGCTTTTTGGTCTCTTTGATACTCGACAGATCCCCTATCAAAACTTTCTCCGCTCCAGGTACTTTTTCCAGTGCCTGCCTTCCCCTCTCAGGATTGCGTGCATGCAGGACGACTGCGTGACCCTGATTTACCAGAAAATTTGCTGTGATTCTGCCTAGCCCGTCGGATGAGCCGGTGATGAATATCCTTGCCATTTCCATGAAACAACCCAGGGAAAAGAATGTTTCCGGCCCCATCAACAAAATATATTGAAAGTTTTTCCTCTTATTTTTATGACTTAATCCTGACTGCCTAAATAACCAAGTGAATCCCACAATTCGCGTTCAGATTTATTACGATCGTATATAACTTCACATTCAGTATCGATTCTGTATGTAGGTCGTTTTACCAGATCATAAGCAGGCCATTCCGGCTGACCTTTCACTCCAGGTTTCCCTTTGCGGGCAAAGGAAGTCCAGAGCCCGGCTAGATTCAATGAGGCTTTAAAGCGCTCAGGCCTGTCCCCTGCCAGATACTGACCGGGCATCTCAGACCTCACATTATTAAACTTAAATCCAATATCCATGGCATGAGCGGTTCCCATTGGAAAATCAGTATTGGGTACTTTCAGACCCGACTTGTATCCAAAATTATATAAATAAACAGGGGCTCCATTTTGCCTTGATTTCTTCTCGGCAATTTCAATTGAACCCAACCCCATGATAGTCACTGACATTATTTCCACGAAAATGGACGAAGGAGATTCATTCGGCCTTGAGCTGCGATATGTCTCCACTATTTTCCTTGTATTTTCTCCGAATTGCGGTTTCAGCTTTGCGTACAAAGAGTCGAAATTTTGTAACTGACATCCGGACACATCACCTGAAGAAGTGGCAAAAAATGTAAATTCATCCTCATTCCATCCTATCATCAGGGGTTTGTTTATAGATATAGCAGGAGCCGAGGGACTGAATGGATGACCGGGCAGAACTATCCCATCCACTACAGGTGAAAAGCCTCCGGGTCCTGAGGTACCTATTCCTCTTGTCACGAATGAACTGGACTTCGCTGAAGCGGCAGCAGCTATCATCAGCTGAGGTTGTATATCGAAGAGTTTTTCAGCTGGCAGTTCAAGAAGCTTACGCCAGTCTCCACGTGAAATATTCAGTTCTTTAAGAAGCAGGCTGGTTGTCTCAATTGCTGTTTCAACAGGAGTCATCATTACACCGGGCCCACTTTCAATTGAAGCTTTGTTAAAATATTCTGAAGCAGAAGGCATTGCATACAAACATGAAGTCTTTGCGCCTCCACCCGACTCACCGCATATCATTACATTGTCCGGATTGCCTCCAAACTCTGCAATATTCTGATTTACCCATTTCATCCCGTCAATAATATCCAGCATTCCATTATTGCCAGAGGTTTTGTAATCTTCTCCTGCCACATCGCCAAGGTAGAGATATCCAAAAATGTTAAGCCTGTGATTTGTCTGAACAACGACAACATCAAAATATCTTGCCAGGTTAGCGCCATCCTGACCGGTACTTCCTCCGGAGCCTGTGCTGAATCCCCCACCATGATTATAAAATATCACCGGACGTTTTTTATTATCATTAGCCGGGGTCCAGATATTCAGAAACAGACAGTCTTCACCGGGTAGAGGTTCATCAATACCATAAACAGTTTTTGAACTCTGCATTGAAGGAGTGCCAAGTCTGATTGCATCTCTTACTCCCTTCCATGGCTCAAGCAAAGCCGGACGTGCGAACCTGTGAACACCCGAAACGCTTCCGCCATAAGGGATCCCCTTAAAAATATTTACACCTCTTTCCCTTTTGCCTCTTACTTTTCCAAAGGCCGTCTCTGCAACCACAAATTCATCATCCGTTTTTACGGAAGTAAAACCGAATCCTGAAAATAACATCACAGAGCCCAGACCATAAGCTGACTGCCGTAAAAATTGTTTCCTTGAAATACTTTTCATGATAAATAAATTGAAACCTTGAAAAAGAAAATGTTTATTCAATAGTAAATTGTTAATTTAAGTACTTTTTCACAGAAATAAATGACTATCAATATAAATTCTTATTTTTAGTACAAAACTTGTTAATGTGAAATATAGAGTCCTGAAAAAGCAGCATATCTCAAAAATGTGTTTTGTCTGTGGCGACAGGAATGATTTTGGTCTGCATGCTAAATTCTACGAAACAGATGATAATCAACTGGTGGCAGTGATCAATCCATCAGAGCAACACCAGGGTTATCCGGGCCGGATGCATGGCGGCCTGGCTGCCACTATTCTTGACGAAACTATGGCCAGATCAATTTGCAATGGTAAAGATGAGCAGATATGGGGTGTGACAATTGAATTAAAAACCAGGTTCAGGAAACCCGTTCCGCTTGGAATGGAATTGAAAGTGATGGGACGGGTCACAAGTGAAGGCTCCCGTTCTTTTGAAAGTACCGGAGAAATTGTTCTGCCAAACGGCGAGATCGCTGTTTCCGCCGAAGGCAAATATATTAAGATGAAGATCGGTAAAATCGCCAACGATCAGAGCCTGGAGGATGACTGGTTTTTTGCGGACAGTATGGATGACCCCTCAGAAATTGAAATACCCTGAAGCCATCACCTGTCGTGTTCAAGATTTGTCTCCCTAAAATTTATCCAAACCACAATAGAGTTTTAAGAAAGGGATTTGACAATACAAGGTTCCTCAGCCGTATGCAACTTTTGTCGGCTGTTGGCATAAAAAAGAGCGAGAATGAGTTGAATGGATTTTGTAAAGAAAAATATGTGACAAATTTCCGTCAAAGGCTCAGGGCATAAAGTGCAAAACTGGCAAGCCAGTGTTCGCCACCGTAATTGCCGCTGAGGACATTTGGAAGAGCCTGCTCGAGAAAAAAGCGTGATGTCTTTTCAAATAGAAACTTTGTTTTGTTGTTTTCCGGAAGAATCCTTGCCAGACCCTTCATGCACCATGCCCTGCTAAGGATAAGACCGTCGAGATGGACTATCTGGTAATCAGTTCTGTCACTAACCATGGGGAGCTTCACAATATTATCTATGCTTTTCTGTTCATAGAATTTTCTGAACCATTTATTAAACTCCTTCCCTGACAGGATCCTGCTCATAAGGTCAGCTATTTCAAGACTGGGACTCAGGAAATCAGTTCCGTCAGGTTCGAGATATGCCGGGGTCGCAACATTATCAAGGTAAAACTCCCTAGCCTTATGGACGATCATTGACTCGAATACAGTATCCTTCACGGTCCTCGCCCAGTCGAGTGCAAAAACCAGTCCGAATGCCGTATTAGGGTGTACACCGGTCCGGCTCGGATATGTTTGCTTCTTAAGGTATTCTTTCCAGAGTTCGACCACTTTATCTGCAAGTGGCTTCATGGTTACGGACCATTGCTTAGCCATGGGATTATTGAAAGTACAAAGCTCCTGGTCAAGTTTGAGCAGCCATGCCCAACCATATGTTCTTTCGAATATGTTGCTATTTTTGAACCTCACATAGTAATCAACCTCAGCTTTTATCTTATAATCCATAAAACTGTTTTGAAGAATAGATACTATACTGTCCCTCAGAGGAATGTCTGGAAATTGTTTAAGAATCTTTACCAGCATCCAGTGACCATGAACACTGCTGTGCCAGTCGAGGCAACCATAAAACGAAGGATGAAGCTGGCTTGGAAACATAACCGCCTCAGCTGAATCGTTTATCTGGTGGCCGGTTTTGTTCGGAAATTCAGTGTTTATGCAATGCAACGGAAGTCGGGCCAGTTTAACAGCTTGTTCCGTTGTGAGCTGCTGTGATGAAACTATCATGGGAAATATGCAAATGACGAAAACCAGAGTATACCTGTTCATTTTAAAGATTTTTAATTTCACACATAAATCATTGACAAATAAAAGATCGATATGATAGTAAAATTAGTAATTAGATCGCTACATCTACCGGTCCCGCCCAGATAAGATTAAGATAAATTACCGTCTTTCAGTTGAGTTTGATTGGCTGGGTCAATCCGAGGGTTTCACGAACATAATCTTTAGGTGATTCTGTAATTTTTGTGATGAATGTTGCCAGACTTTTTGTGAAATCACTGAATCTTCTCCTAATTTCAACATAGGTCCGTCTGCCTTTCTGCAGGCAGGTTCGGGGTATCAAACGGCATAAAAGGTTAAAACCGACCTCTCGTTTTTTTGAAACTTCCCGAAATCTCATTTTATTTTTGTCCTGTAGTCTTACAGTCAAGTGGTCTGATGCCTGCAAATTGTGGCAGAAGTTTTACTGTCAATATATTTTTTCTTCCTCTCTCGCCTTCTTCTTTTCTCCCCCTCTTTTTTTCCCCTAAACGGTTTTTTTGGCAAAGATGCAACCACGTAGCTTCTTCCTGAAGGCACTGTCTGACTTCCTGTAATACTACTCTGGAGTAGCAGCAATGATGCCCTGTCTAAAATCTATAGCTCAGACATCCCTGTCAAAGTAAGTTAAGTTGTTCAGGACCAATTAATGAGGGTTGCATAATTTTATGCGACCTTCATATTATTTTGAAACTACAGGATATGTTGTGAATGAAGTAGTTCCAGACAGTAAACCTTTAGAGACAGCATTCACGACAACGTTTCCTGGTTTGAAGGTTGAGCGAATAGCAACCCGCATCAAACCTCCTTCAGCCTGAAGTTGTTTATTCCCGGGTGAATTGTAATCTAATGGTTTTGATTTGTCAAGATAAAAATCATAAGATCCTCTGTAATTTCCTTCGCCGGAAACCTCAAAGACAATATCGTTGGCTGCATCAGGGCACCAGATGCCATCCTTGTCTGCAATTTTAGCAGTAATAATAGCAGCATCAGAACCATTTGCAGATAATTTAAATTCAGAATCATCCGGTCTGGTCAACTCAGGTTCAACAGATAATATGATCTGGTAAGGCGCTCCGGATGTAACCCGTTGATCAGAGCAGACTTCTTTGCCTTCTTTATCCATTCCAACAACTTTTAATATTCCTTTTTCCCATTTTATTCCCTTCCAGGTACATCTTTTTGTAAGAGAGTCTGGGGTCCTGACACCCAGATTTTTTCCATTCAGGAATAAAGTAACCTGAGGACAATTACTCCAGGCGTCTACAATTTGCACACCTGATAAATTCCAGCTGCTTTGTAATACAACGCCTGGTTTAGTCGAGTAATCAATCCAAAGAGCATTTTTATAAATATTGTATTTTAATTTTGGGAACCTGTTCCCGTCCATAGCAGACGACCCTAATGATTTCTGATGAGCCTTGCCATTTAAGTAGATAGTATATCCTTCACCTTGTGTTTCGGCAAGCATCCAGTCTATCCATCCGCAAGCCTTATTTTTTATATCAGAATTATAATCATCGATAAACCAGTTTACAAATTGCTTTTCATTCGTATAATCGTCCCTGGCAATATTAAAACTTTTGCGGCCACCCCAGGATGCACCATAAACCTCAAAATTTACAGATGGAGAACCAGCGACTTTCTTGTAAGCATTGGTATATCCCACCATTATAAGTTTGTCTGAAGGCCATTTTTCAGGATAGTTATCACGATTGGATACTATTCTGGGTTGTAAAGAATCCCATTGATTAACAAGCGATTGGGTGTAAGCAGGTAAATATTTATCCCCATCCATGGCAATTCCGTTATTTGACTCCCAGACAGCAATGGAAGGATGATTTCTGAAAGATATGATCAAATCCCTGTCGTACTCTTTTTTGTAAGTATTAGCTGGTTCATTTTTTAAAGACCATTCATTGTCACCACTGTTTTGCATTACCAGTATTCCATAAGCATCACAGGCTGACACCATAACTTCAGTTGCCGGGACATGACCTACACGTAAGGCATTTCCACCAGCATTGGCTATAAGCTTTATATCTTTCCACTGAATTTCTTCCGGAATTGCAGAACCTAAAGCAGGATAGGCATTTCTATGACCAAATCCCCTTAAGATGTGTTTTTTCCCATTGATATAACAATAGTCCCCATCCCAGGTAATAGTCCGTAATCCGGTCTTTGATTCATAAGTATCTATAATTTTACCTTTAACTGTAACTGTTGTCACAATCTTATATAGATTTGGTTTGCCATAAGGACTGTTATTGGGATACCATAAATCAGGGTTAACGATATCACCTGAAAGGTCAAATAGGACAGTTGATCCGGCAGCAATCGTTTTATCTGACTTAAGCACAAGAACAATATTGTTTTTGCTGTCAATAACAGAATTAATTAAAGTAACCTTACTACTGAATGAATTTTCGTTTTCAACATTAGTCTGAATCCTGATGGCGGCTCTGTCTGTATTTGCAGAGACAGTTGCCACATATGTGCCCCATTTCTTCAATGGAGAATAAGCATTTAAGGGTATGTGCAGTTTATTTGTAACATGAAGATAGACAGGAGATACAATTCCTCCCCAGCCCATTCCAAAGCCCTCATAAACGCCGAATCCCGGCCATTTATAAAAACTGCTATCCGCATTTGACACCTTCACTGCCAAGACGTTTTCCTCTCCATATTTGAGGTCATCGGTAATATCCAGGACAAAAGGCAAAAACCCTCCCACATGAGTAACATTACCAGGTTGAGTTACTCTGGTATTTCCGGGCTTAAAAATGCCATTAACATAAACAGCAGCACCCACATTAATGCCCTGAAATTCCAAAAATACTTTTTTCCCTGCAAATTCAGCAGGCATATAAATATGTTTTCTGTACCATGTTGTTCCTCTCCACATATGCATATCACTTGAATTGATATAAGTGTCCATGTCATTGAAACAATGCGGAATACCAACATTCTCCCAACTTTCATCATCGTAATTTAAGGCTGTATATTTTGAGTCCGGATCATCCCGATTTTTTGAGATCACTTTAACGAATTTCCAGGATGAATCGCCTAAATTCATTGTTATTCTAGGGGAGCTTTTATCCAGGGCAGTAGAATCACTGCCTCCTTTTTTATTATTTTCTGTATTTTGACATTGAAGAAATTGAAGTACAAAAAAGGCAGCCAATAATATAACCCCTGTTTTGGTTATTTTAGGAAAAAATGCATAATGTGCTTTCATAATTCTTATTATTTAATTTAATTGATATATATATGAGTGTCGACAGTCATATAATTAAAAATTCTTTTATTCTGACTAAGAAATAATAAAAATCTGAATTTAGTAAAAGTTATTGATCAAAAAGACTCAGACTTTTTTTGAGGACCATACATTATCTCAGCCGGATGCAACTTTTGTCGGCTGGCAGTACCAAAAAAGAGTGAGAGTGAGAGTGAGAGCAATCATTTTTTACTTCAACCTTCTTGATAATTATTTGTAATTTTACTGACTCTGATTTCTTATACTTTATGATTTAAAAATATTCTTCATGAAATACATTGCCTCAGTTTGTCCACTTATTATGTTGTTAATACCTTTAAAAAGTGTTGCGCAGGATGACCTGATAAGCCGCCAGATAGGGGCAGTGAAGGAAATTCACCAGGTTGATCAGGTAGTCCACTTTTCGACTTCAGATAATGAGGATGTTCAGATCAGTGTTCTGGCTCCTGCCATTGTAAGAGTAAGGATTACAGCGCCAGATGTGCCTGTGAATCCATCATATGCAGTGGTTCAGAATTGCCTGCTGGATTTTAACAAAATGATTAAGGGCGATAAGGAAATAACACTTCTCACTGATTCCCTGAAAATCGTGGTACAAAAGAAACCGCTGCGTATTGATTTTTTCAATTCGAAAGGAGAATGGCTTGATGGGGATGAACCTTCCTTAGGAGTTTCCCGGCAGGGTAAGGAAATAACAAGCTTCCGTAAACTTACTAATGATGAAAAGTTTATTGGCCTTGGAGAAAAGACTGGGCCTCTGAACCGCCGTGGGCAATCTTACGTGAACTGGAATACAGATGCCCCTGGCTATGGAATGAATGCTGATCCGCTATATTCCACACTGCCATATTTTATAGGTATACAATCCAAAAGGGTTTTTGGTATTTTTTTTGACAATAGTCATAAATCTTTTTTCAATTTCGGAGGTTCCACTGACGATACAATGTATTTTTTTGGTGCAGAGGGAGGCGTTATGAATTACTATTTTTTCGGTTCTTCTTCGGTTGCAGGACAGATAAAAGACTATACATGGCTCACCGGAAGAATGGAAATACCACCGTTATGGAGTCTCGGATATCAACAGTGCCGATACAGTTATATGAGTCAGCAACAATTACTTTCAGTTGCAGGAAGGATGAGACAGGACAGCATCCCATGTGATGTCATCTATTGCGATATTGATTACATGAATGGATACAGAGTATTTACCTGGAATCCAACCACTTACGCAAATCCAAAAGCTCTTACAGATTCGTTGAAAGCTAAGGGGATGCACCTTGTAACAATAATAGACCCCGGTATTAAAATTGATTCCAATGGTTATCAGCCTTATATTACTGGTCTGAAAAGCCATTTTTTCGTACGCTATCCCGGCGGAAAACCGTATACAGGAAGTGTATGGGCCGGAAGAAGCCATTTTCCCGATTTCACAAGAGACAGTGTCAGAAAATGGTGGGGCAGAAATTTCAAAGTATTGACCGATAACGGGGTAACCGGATTTTGGAACGACATGAATGAACCAGCTGCATGGGGACAGAATATTCCGCTTCTGGTTGAATTCGGAGAAGGGAAAAATACGGTTACGCTGAAGGAAGCCCGTAATATTTATGGAATGCAGATGGCGCGTGCAACATTTGAAGGCACCAGGTCTTTGCTGAATAATAACCGTCCGTTTGTACTGACGCGTGCTGCTTACTCAGGTATTCAGCGATATTCAGCTATATGGACTGGTGATAATAACTCTACCAATGATCATATGCTGCTGGCATACAGGTTAATTAACAGTATGGGCCTTACAGGAGTTCCCTTCGACGGTGTGGATATAGGAGGTTTCATTGGAAATCCATCACCCGAACTGATGGTTCGATGGATGTCGTTAGGTGCTTACACTCCGTTATTCCGAAGTCATACGGCTAAAGGAAATACCTCACACGAACCATGGAGCTGGGGTGAGGATAATGAAATACTTATGCGGCAGTCCATCCAGACACGTTATCGATTGTTACCTTATCTTTATTCCGCATTCTTTGAAGCCTCCGAGACCGGTATTCCCATAAACCGGACATTAGCTATTGATTATACACATGATAATGAGGTATACAATAGCTCATTTGAAAACGAATTTTTGTTTGGGTCTTACATGCTGGTAGCTCCTGTCTCCAGCTCTGATAAAGTTGAACAGGTTTACCTGCCGACTGGAGCCTGGTACCGTTTTGGTAATGATGAAAAAATAGAAGGAAACAAGGCCATCTGGGCAGCATCACCTTTAAACGATTTACCTGTATTTATAAAAGCCAGTGCAATAATTCCAATGCAAAATGTAATCCAGAGCACAGCTGACAAAGGGGATGGTATTATGCATCTGAATATCTGGTATGGTGATATTTCCAGCAATTTCAACTATTATGAAGACGATGGTTTATCATATCAGTACAGGCAGGGCGATTATTATAAAAGAGTCATTAGCTTTAACCCACATGGTCGTGAAATTACACTGCAAAATGTTCAGGGCAAATATGCTTCCCGGTTTCATTCCGTTAAATTGATCTTGCATGGATTCCCGGCAGGTTCACAATACACGATAAACGGTCAATCTGAAAAAATTGTGGAAAACGGGTTAGTGCAGGTAGTCTCCTTCCAAAATGATAATGGGAAGATTTCTGTAAGATGGTGATTTTTTACAATTCCGGAAAGGTACTGATAGCAACTTTTTATCCACATGGGAGGTAACAACCGAGACAA
>Ga0224522_1000320_pt1 | contig 18083 bp, 15 predicted proteins | sample CFST25metaG_FD_182733 | JGI IMG/M metagenome (GOLD analysis project Ga0224522, IMG submission 182733) | Peat soil microbial communities from Stordalen Mire, Sweden - C.F.S.T25 | ecosystem: Environmental > Terrestrial > Soil > Wetlands > Peat | place: Sweden: Norrbotten County, Stordalen Mire...
GCATATCCTCTATTTAAATAAATACCTGATAATTCCAAGTTAAATTTTGGTATTAGATAATCATTAGATAAACAAACATTAAAATCATTAATTGCCTCATAATATTTTTCTAATTCGATATAAACTGTTCCTCTATAATATAGTGCTTCTGGATATGCAGGATAAATTTCTATTGCTTTGGAGTATTCTGCAATAGCTTCAAAATATTTATTATTGGAATACAAATCATTACCATTTTTAAATAAATCATATGCTTTATTAAATTTTTCTTCAGATATATTTAAATTCTCTTCATAAAAATCATTCTCATTGTTTGTGTTTTCTTCTGAATTTTCAGAATTGCTTTCGTGAGTTGTATTTTCTTCAAAATATTCGGAATTATTTGATATTATGAAATCATCTTTATCCTTATAAGATGTATCTGTATTTCCACAAGAACAACATGGTTGAGTCTCATTATCTTCATCAAAATATTCATCACAATTTGGACAATAAGCCATAATTTACTCCTTTAAAATAATATTATTAATTATATATTTTTAATAAAAAAAAATTCAAAATAAATTCGTTTCTGCCGTTTCGTTTTCACAAAAAAAGTGGGGAATTTTAAATCAACACTTTAAAATTTGTATAAACGCAAGTATAATCGATATTATTATTGCTACTATTGAAATTATTATTGCTTTTTTAGTATCCTTTCTTGCTTCTTCTAAACGGATATGTTCAAGGTATTGAAAGTAGGCATCAATAGTGATAATGTATTTAGCTGGTACATCTTCAATTTGTTCGTAAATTCTTCTAAAGATATTATCAATAGTAAATTTATTAAAATCTTTTTTAGTAAAATCAATTTTAAGATGTTTAAATAAATCTTCTTTTGTTATTGGATTTCCAATGTTATTGACACCAAATTCGAGTATATTTAGATAAAGATTTTGATACATAATAATATATATTAATTATATATTTATTTTAGTCGCTTTTTTTATTTTAGTTCTCTTTAACGGACGTTACATATACCCTAATTGTGTTATTGGTGTCACTTTGCTAAAACACCAACAACGGAGGAAACTACTTAATTAATTAATTCATATTGTATTAATTTCATATCATCCATTCTCTTTTTATAATTTATTTTCTTATCAATTTTCAGCAAATCAATATCATTACAACCTTTAAGCAAATTCGAGAGGTTTTCTAAGTTGGAAATTGTATATAATTTATTTAGAGGGGAAAAATAAATTAAAGATTTTTTTTGAAGAGATAATAAATTCAAAATGTTATTCAATGTTCCGGTACTTTTACCATCCCAGACCATAAATCCATATTCCGCTTGTTCTGCCATTTCCTTGTCTTTTAACATATAGAAATCCAGATTTTTGTTTTTAGTATCATTTCCGATTTTTACAGAATTCCAATTGCCAATATTATTCCTGCATATATTTCCGGAACAATAAACAATTACAGATTTATAATCATTTTCTTTTAGATACAACTGGAAAGCTTTATCTGCACCATTTGCATCTCCAATAAGAACAGTAAAATGATTATCTAATATATTTTTAAGCCGCTCTTTAACGGGATTATTGAGTTTGAAAATTTTTCTTGACCCGCCTAAAAAAACTCTTGTCAAGTTTTACTCCTAGTTTTGGTTAAAGTTAATACAAAAACATTTTTAGCTTTCCCTTCTTTGTATAAAACATCGGTTACAGCCCTTAGAGTTGCACCTGAGCGATATAAATCATCTATAACTAAAACATTTTTATCGGAAAAATCAATGCCAGTATTTAGGGAAATAGATTTTTTCAATATTCTTTCTCTTTCTTTTTCATCCGTAACATTTTTTAACTGTGTCGAACTTTTATTAAAAAGAGCATCTTTAACAAATGGGATTCCTATTTCTTTGCTTAAAGCTTCACCAATTTCAAAAACAGGCTGAAAGCTTCTGCTCTTATTAGAAGGAGGTACAGGTATTATAAAATCTTTATCTTTAACTATAGTAATAGATTTTTTAATATAAGCAATAATATCTGGTACAACACTTTTGTCGGATTTATATTTGAGATTGTATAATAATTCACCAATTTCGGTTCTTGTGGTTTTAAATTTTCCGTGTCCAAACTCATCCTCACCTAAATATTCACTTTTTTCAGTATGTAAATCTAATGCAGAACCCTTTTTCCAATTACCTATTAATTGTATTGTTGGCATTTTACCCCCTTTATAAATGAATTATTAAAATTTAAATTACTAATTATTTTAATATTGAAATATATTAAAAATATTTTTCTTTCACCATGAATTATTGTCAATATAACAGTATATATGGGCTAAAGCCCAAACAGGGAGTATCTCTAACCACGACCTTAAGGTCGTGGCTACTGAAAAAGAGATTTATAAACAACATACATCAAAAACATTTATAATTCAGCATTCAGAATTCATAATTCAAAGAACTAATCCTCAAAATTTTCTTTATTCTTATGCTCCACGTCTTCAATCGGAATCGGGTATTTTTTGCTGAAGCAAGCTGTGCAGTAATCTGTTTTCTTTTCGGTGTATGGCACTGCATCGAGCAACTGTTCGAGAGATAGATAGCCGAGTGAATCCACGTCAAGCTCTTTCCTTATTTCTTCGATATCTCCGTTGTGCTGGTTTGCAATCAGTTCTTCTTTAGAAGGAAAATCCATTCCGTAATAACACGGTGAAACGATTGGCGGTGATGTGATGCGAAGATGAATTTCCTTCGGATTTGCTTTTTTAATCAGTTCGACAAGAAGTTTCAAAGTATTCCCGCGAACAATAGAATCATCCACTATCACGACTTTGCGGTTAAACAAAACACCTTTCACGATATTGAATTTCACTTTTACTTTCAGTTTCCTGTTATCCTGACCGGGCTGAATAAATGTCCTGCCGACATAGTGGCTTCGGATTAATCCATATTCGTGTTTCAGATTTTTATTTGTTTTTATTGACTCGTTAAAGTAGCCGAGCGTAGCAGTATTGGATGAATCGGGAACATTAATTATAATAACTTTCTTTTCGTCATCATCCTGTGGAATATCTTTATCGGGCGGAGGCTGTTCGATTGCGAGATTGCGCCCGATATTCCTGCGAACCTTATCGACTTTTTCTTCGAATATCTGGCTGTCAGGTCTGGAGAAATAAATATATTCAAAAATGCAGTGTTTGAATTTTTCAACTTCCTTGAAAATTATAGATTTCGGTTTTTTTGTTTTAATAACTTCCTTATCGATTATAATCATTTCGCCGGGTTCCACATCCCTGACATATTCCGCATTTAAAATATCGAGTGCGGTTGTTTCCGATGCAAAAATATAGCTGTCATCGAGCGTACCCATAACAAAAGGCCTTACGCCATACGGGTCTCTCACGGCAATCAGTTTTTCATCTGTCATTATGCAAATCGAATAAGCTCCCTGCACCTGCGAAAAAGCATCGAGAAGTTTATCCTCGATTAATTTTTCCTTGCTCTTTGCAATAAGGTGAAGTATAATTTCGCTGTCAGTTGAAGTCTGGAAAATCGTTCCTTCTTCTGAAAGTTTATTTCGAAGATAATTTGTATTTGTAAGATTACCATTATGTGATAATGCAAGATTGCCGTCTTTATAATTTACCTTGAACGGCTGAATATTATTTCTTCTGCCCGATGCACCTGTTGTTGAATAGCGGTTATGGCCGATTGCGGAATTACCTTTCAAATCTTCCGTCAGAATCAATTCATCTGCAAAAACATCCAGCACAAGTCCTGTTCCCTTGTGTACATTAAAATGGTATCTCTGTTTATCTTCCAAATATTCACACGAGACTATTCCCGCGGCTTCCTGTCCGCGGTGCTGCAGTGCGTGCAGTCCGTAATATGTCATAATTGCGGCTTCGGGATGGTTGAATATTCCGAATACTCCGCAGTTTGAGTGAATGGATTTTGTATAAAAATCCACAAAATGCTTCTTTCTTCTTAAAAGTCTTTCTTTATCTATTTTCATAAAATAAAATATTCCTATTTCTTTTTTTCAGTCACTCTGATATGGTTAGAAAATATCCATGCTTTTTCTCCAAGCCAGCATTCGATTCTGTAATTACCTGTTTCCTTAGCATCCCACACACAGCCGACCCCGTCATATTCGGCATAGCATTTACCGTCTTTGATAAGTCTCAGCCTGGCTTCTTTCGGAACGAACGTATTAAAAATTATTTTCTTGTCTTTTTTCTTGTCGAATAATATTTCATCCCCCAGGTTATATGTTCCCCCGTCGTATTCTGCAAAAAATCTGAAACCTTTTCCGTCGCCGTAATAATGATTTACAATAAAAGATTTTCCGTATTGCAAAGCTTCGATAATCTTGCTTTTATAATAATTGAATTTTTCTTTATTCCCCTTCACTATTTCCTCGTCGAGCAATACGTGTGTCCTTATTGACTTAAACAAAATTTTATATGCAAAAATCTCAATTGTATAGAACCCCATAATATTCTGCTTGTGGGCGTGTGCATCGATGCTTCCTATTGCGGTAACTTTTCTTTCCTTATTATACTCATCCCATTTTTTTACGGCATCTGCATCCGGTGCTTCGATTGATTTAAGCGGGTGCAGGAATCTCTGCATTTTATTATCGTCATTCAGTCCTTCGACCCATTCGCTCATGTGGTTCCATATTTCGATACCGTCAAAATCCTTGCTCTTCCAGGCAGTCCAGGGATATGCAGGGTGTTCGGGATACTGATTTCTTTTTTCGAAAGGATGCGCAATGAATCCGACACCGCCTTTCTTTTTAATTTCTTTTACATATTCTTCGGCGGTAAGGTTACTTCCGAGCTCTCCGTTGAAAAGCACTCTGAATGTTCCGATAAGCTCTGTCAAACCCATTACGAGATAATGGTTTTTATTGCTTTTATCGTTGATTTCATATCCTACTATCACCATGGTATTATCGAACCATTTTTCCATCCCCTCGTCCCTTGCCAGAAGTGTGTTGTGGTCTGTCAGCATTATGAAATCGAGGTTCACTTCATTTGCTGCTTTTGCAATTTCCGGTACGGTACCTGTTCCGTCGGAAAAAGTAGAATGAATATGAATTGCTCCTGAATATTCGTACATATTTTTAAAATTTATTTTGCTGTTGAATAATTTTTTGATTTCTTTTTTTAATTACAGAAACTCCAAGTATAGCACCTATCATTCCAAACAACGGATATATTATTAAGTTCGAGATTAAAGAAACTATCGAAATAGTGGGAGAAAAGCCGTATTTATTGAACTCATCCGAAAATTTATTCATCTGAACCATAACTTCAGGCGGCAGTGAAATATCCTTTAATAGTGCAAGTGATTCATCAACCGGGTTGTGTTTTGTCATCAGCATAAAAGCAAAGTTGAATGACGAGACCAGAATTCCGGAAAGTATACCGCATAAAATTCCTATCATAACGCCGTCTTTTGAAGTAAGCTCAATTTGGGTTCCCTGTAGCTGCCTGTTATAAGACATTACACCCGCAAATCCCCCGATAATAATCCCTGCGCAAAAAAATATATTAATGAAATTTATAAAAGGAAGAACAGATATCATTGTCATGACAAAAGTACCGTACAATACCGGTATCATTCTGTTCGGTTGTTTATCCATAAAAATTATTTTTTTCCTTTCACTGAATAATTTCCTTTAAAATAGATGAACATTTCATTAATGAAATTGAAAAATCCGGGAATCAGATAATACGGCAGAACCAAACCGATTAAAGCGCCTGAAACCGACCTGGAAAAAAATGTATTGCTGTATATATCAAAAAAATCCAAAGCTGCATCAAGAGATACAATAATTCCGGGAATAATAAGTAACCATAGAGATGGTAATTTTACATTATTTAAACCTTTAATAAATGGATAAATTATTACCGAAAATAAAAATGCCCAGTAAATTGAAAGGCACCGGGAACAAACCGCATACTTTTCACCTAATAAATGATAGGAGCGGCTGTCTATCTGGTGGCAGGCGACCGAAAAAAATGAATACGAGAAATCGGAAACGCTCTTTAATATCCCGTTAGAATTATAAAAAACAGGTGCAAAAACGATTAATACGTTCCACATTAGCGTAATTGCTAAAAATATTAAATATATTCTTTTACCTGTCATTTTTTTACACTATTTTTGCATATAAAAATAAACCCGATAAAATAAAATAGAAAGGTTAATCAAATACTTCTTTTTTGAGAATATGCAAAAATGCAGTTTTTTATTTTATTAGTTGAATTTTATAATATAGTTTTGCATATTCGCAAAAAGTGTTCTTTTAAATTACATTCATTAACAATTTAATATCAGAGATATGAAAATAAACATAACGGCAAGGCATTTTAAGGCAAAAGATTCCCTGCAAAAATATGCTGCGGCAAGAATAGAAGAACTTGAAAAATACAGTGAAAATATATTATTTGCAGATGTGATATTTTTTTATGACAAGCCGCCGGCGGATACAAAGTACTGCGAATTGATTTTTAAATTGAAAGATAAAATTATTACAGCCAAAGAAGCGGCGGGTGATTTTGAAAAAGCAACCGATAATGCAGTTTTGAAAATCGAAACTCAACTTTATAAATATAAAGATAAGAACAAAGCTCAAAAGCATAAAGATAACGGAAAGTTTAAATCAATATAATAAAAAATATTGCCTGATAGATTCAAAGACATAAAGAAATTCAAAAGAGACTTTATAAGCGTAGACTTTTTTTATACTGAATGCAAGGACAGGTTTAAGCTTAAAAAGGCAACTTTTAAAAAGATTTCCGAAGAAAAAGTTATAAGGGAAAAAGATTTACACAGGCCCGGACTGGCACTTGCTGGGTATGTCGGACTTTTCACTCATACAAGAGTTCAGATTTTCGGAAACACAGAAATTAATTATCTTAAGCAACTTTCGAGGCAGGAACGTCTTGTAACTCTGAAAAGATTGCTTTCGTTCGATATTCCCTGTTTAATAGTTACAAATAACAACAAGGTACCAAACGAACTTTTAAAAATTGCAGATGAAAAAGGCATTCCGGTTTTCATAACTCCTTACGAGACTTCAAGGTTTGTTAATTTTATAATAGATTTTCTAGATGACCAGTTTTCGACGCAGATAGCGTTGCATGGTTCTTTCGTGGATGTATACGGTGTCGGGCTACTTTTCTGCGGAAAATCGGGTATCGGAAAAAGCGAAATTACGCTTGACCTTGTTGAAAGAGGTCATAGGCTTGTTGCGGATGATATTGTTGTAATTTCGAAAAAAGCGGAAAATGTCCTGATGGGAGCGGGCACATCACTGGTTAAACACTTTATGGAAATCCGCGGTCTCGGAATAATTGATATAAAACAAATTTTCGGTATCAGGGCTATCAGGTATCAAAAAAGAGTCGAAGTAATAGTTGAGCTGGAAGACTGGGACAGCACAAAGGAGTATGACAGGACAGGCCTGGATTCAAGAATGGTAAATTTACTCGGAGTAGATATCGAGAAAATAAATTTGCCGATTTTTCCAGGTAAAAATATCACCGTTATTGCAGAAGTGATTGCACTTAATTACCTTTGCAAGCATTATGGTTATAACGCAGCCAAAGTATTTGGGAAAAGACTCGATGCAAAAATAAAAAGCAAAAAGAAAGAATCTGATTTCAGCAAGAATTCATACAACGGGTTCGGAAGAAATACAGAGTATTTCGAACATGATTTTGAATAGTATACAAGAATTTTTATATAATTTTAATTATTAACTGGAGGTTATAAAATATATGGTTTGGACATTAGAATTAGCTTCATACCTCGATGATGCTCCATGGCCTGCAAATAAAGCCGAATTAATAGATTACGCAACAAGATCAGGTGCCCCAAAAGAGGTAATTGACAATCTAATGGATCTTGAAGATACAGAAGAGCCCTATGAGAGTATGGAAGAAATCTGGCTGGATTATCCGACAGACGAGGATTTCTTTTACGACGAAGAAAACAAAGATTTTTAATTTTAAACATCATTGAGCAAAAACCCAATAAATGTTTTTATTGGGTTTTTTTATAACACGCCTTGAGGAATATTTTTCAAATATTAATTTTTTTATTATTAACTTCCGGATTTGCAATCGGGCAGATCGACGAGCTTGATTACAGGAAATATGATCTGGATGATATTGAAATTGATTTTATAAATTCTCATTCGTTTGATAAGAGCGATATCAAGGTCCTTACTAAAACGGGAAAATTAAAATACTTCGATTATAATGAATTCTGCTCCGACATATTGAGAATTGAAAAATTCTATTTTGACAACGGCTATATCGATGCTTCTGTGGATACAAGCATTATCGTGAACGAAGAGAAAAATGAAGTCACTGCAAAATTTGTAATAGACGAGAAACAGCCATATACACTCGGAAGTATAGAATACAACGGATTGTCCGGCATTGGAAGCGGATTCCGGAACAAATTATTTGTGGAAGATGAACCGCTTATTAAGGCAAATGATGTTTATAATAAAAATAAATTAAGCCAGGAAATTTCGAGAATAATTAACTTTCTGAATAATAACGGATACGCAAATGCAATTAATGACCCTCCCGATATAATAAAGACTGAAACAAATAATCCGAATAAAAAATATAAACTGGATTTAAAATTAAATTTTACAATAGGCAATTTTTTCAAATTCGGAAAAACCAAAATTAATATAGCAAATAACCGTTATAAAATTAAGTTCAATGAGGTTTACAGGGAACTGGATTATGTGGAAAATGATTTTTACAGCAAGGAAAAATTAATTGAAAGTGAAAACAGAATTAACAGAATCTCCATTCTGGAAAGTGCAAGAATTCTGGTGGATTATGTGGATACCGTAAATAATATCATAAACCTGAAAATTAATGCCTCGGTCAGAAATAAATATGAAATACAGCCTGAGATACTTGGTTATGATATAAACAATTTGTTTTTTGCGGGCGGAGGACTTTCATTTACGGACAGATATTTCTTCGGAGGAGGCAGGACTATGTCGCTAAAGCTTGAAGGATTGGTTAATTCCAAAGATAATAACGGAATAGATTTTTTATTTAATATTTTCCAGCCTTATATTTTCAGCAATAATAAAATTACGGGTGAATGGAAAATAGGTTCGACTTTATTCAACCAGGACCAGTACAGAATTCTTGAAAATAAAAACCAGTTTGATATCAATTACGAACTCCCCAGATACACGTATATAAACAATCTCCAGTTAAGCTGGAAAATCGGCAACCAAAGATTTAATGTCAAGCAGCCTGTAGAAGATATAATAAATAACCAGACTATTACTTTACCTGTCGGCTCATTCATAAATACATTTTCCTCGGTTATCGGATTTACAATTATTCATAATAACACTAATAATTTTCAGTTTCCCACTAAGGGATTTTACCAGTCTTACCTTTTGGAAGAAAGCGGATTGCTTGGAAACTATGTTAGAAAAGTTTTTGATATATCAACTTTTCACTATTTCAAATTTACAACAATTCATAAAGTATATTATAATTTATACACAGATAACGAGGCTTCTGTGCTTGCAACAAAAATATTACTTGGTGCGATTTTTGAGTATGGCGATAATTCCCTGAAAGTCAGCGGAGTTCCTTATAATGTGGATATTAACATTGTTCCTATTGAAACCAGATTCGTTGCAGGAGGTAATACCAGTGTGAGAGGATGGACAGGAAAAAAATTAGGTGCATTTGCCGATATGGAAAACGGGGGGAACTTTCTTATAGAAGGTAATTTCGAGCACAGGACAAAACCATTCAGAAATTATAAAAGCGTTTTTAAGGACCTCGGGTTCGTGACTTTTTTTGATTATGGAAATTTATGGGAACATCCGAATGAGTTTAAGTTAAACCAGATAGCAATGGCAATCGGCGGCGGAATCAGGTATTACACTATTGTAGGACCGGTAAGATTCGATGTCGGGTTCAAATTTTATGATTACTTTGCCGAAGAAGGAACTAACAAATGGCTTTTCAACAACAATTTAAATACAATTTTAAAAAGTAAAATCGCTTTTCAATTCGGAATTGGAAATACATTCTAAAGGATAACCGTTTAATATGTGGTCAAATATCATAGGACAGGAAAGAGTAATAAAAATCCTGAAAAATATCTATTCGAGCAATAAAATTTCTCATGCGTATATTTTCTACGGAAAGGAAGGCATCGGAAAAGACGCCGTGGCAATTGAATTTGCTAAGCTTATAAATTGTGAAAATAAAATTGACGGTATTGAAGCCTGCGATAACTGCTCAAGCTGCAGGCAAATCAGTTCATTAAATTCGACTTCATTCAGATTCATCACCGCATTACCTTCAGGAAGAAAAGAGACTTCCGAAGATGATAATCCCGTGAATACACTCAAACAGGAAGATTATGATATATTTCTGGAGGAAATTGAAAAAAAATCGAAAGACAATTATTACAAAATAAATATTCCGAACGCCAACGATATAAAAATAAGCAGTATCAGGCAAATTAAAAAAGAAATTTACCTGACCGGAGTAAAAGGGAAAAAGAAAATATTCCTGATATCCAACAGTGATTTGATGAATCCCCAGAGCTCGAATTCCTTTCTCAAAATTCTCGAAGAACCGCCGGGTGACTCTCTTATTATACTTACGACATCACGTCTTAATGCAATGCTGTCCACTATTACAGGCAGGTGTCAGAAAATCCGATTCGACCCAGTTAATAAAGATGACCTGACAAAATTCCTTCTTGAATTTAATAGTGAATTAAAGGAAACCGAAGCTGAGATATATGCCAATATCTCGGACGGAAGTATTTTGAAATGCAAAAACATAACAGAATCTTATTTTCTTGAATTAAGGGAAAAAATGATTGAAATGCTTATTGCTCTTGTGACAAATAAGAGTATTACGCTAAGCAATATAATAAGTGCAATCGTATCCGAAAAAGACAAGGAAAAAATCAGGCAGTTTCTTCTGCTTATTATTATCTGGTTCAGGGATGTAATACTCGTCTCAAACGGAGAGAAATCGAATGTTATTAACAAAGACCGTATTGAAAGACTTGAAAAATTCTCTAAACTTTATAAAACGGATAATTATAAAATAATTAATTACGTCGAAGACAGTTACAAAGAGCTTGAGCAAAACCTGAATACCGAACTGTTGCTGATAAATCTCACATTTAAAATTAAATCGGAATTTAAAATTTTATAAACACATTTTCCACATTCCACCCGCCTTTTAAATTCAGATTCGGTTCAAAGACAAAAAATTTCTCCGCAGGCTTGAAAGGGAATGGACTTCCGTAATCAAAATTCCTGTTTTTATTTTCATCTATATAAGAAAACAATAAATACTCTCCTTCAGGAATCCTTTTAAATATAAATACAAAATCATCTTCGAGCAATTTTGTATAATATACAAGTTTATTGGTCTGGTTGAAAATCTTTACGTACACGGGATTTTCCGGAAATTTCAAATCCGTAATTTTTCCCGATAAATTCCCGGATTTCCTCTCATCTGCAACATTAAATATTATTTCGTAATAATATTTAAGCTTTGTATTTTTCAAATCGAAAATGAATTTCATCACCGCCGAATATTTCATAACTTCCGTTGGTACCGCTTCCAGTATTGAATCCGAAGACCAGTTTAGATGCATCCTGAATTCTTTTTTTTCAACAGTATCAATTAATTTTATATTTTCTGCGATATCGAATCTTGATAATTTATTTCCCTTGAAATAGAAAACAAATCTTGAATCAACGGGTATATTATTGTCATTTATTTTAACCGAGGAATATATACTTCCCGAAGTATCGGGGACCAGCATCGGAATTAATTTGTCCGATACTATTAAATTTTCGTCGGGCATGAAATCGGAAAAAATAAAATCAGCATTGTATTCTTTTGTAGTATCCAGTATGATAATGTCGCTGTTCAAAACCGTAACCTCATCTTCCCCTATATCATAAAGTAAATTTTTATTGTTATCCTTGATTGCAAACAATCTGAATTTTCCCGGCGGAAGATGGTTAAAATAAAATTGATTGTTTTCGTTAACCTGCGTAAAAAAATCCGGAAATTTATTATGCGGATTCATCAGTGAATCGCTTATATCTTTATTAATGTACGCAAATATTATTACGTTCAGGGATTTCTGTGTAAATACTTTTCCGCGGATTTTACCGTTGTCAATGACTGCGCCTGTAGAGAAAGCAAATTGTATCGGGGCTTTTAAATAATTATTCCTGATATCTTTCATCCCTTTGCCGATTACAAATGTATAAGTGGTATTTTTGAGTAAATTTTTCGGAAATTCAATTTCCACTTTAGTGCCGCTCCAGTTGTAATTCAGTTCACCCGAAGGCTTCGGAGAAATAAAAAGTGCTTCGCGAAAACTTCTCCTGTCGATATATTTGTCAAATTCTATGCTTACCGTTCTTTCGGAATAATTAAGGCTGTTCGGAGCCGGTACTATTTTCTTAACCATCGGCGGGGTCGTATCATCTTCCCCGCCTGTCGGAGGGAGCTGGTTTGCACAACCGAACAAAAGCAGTGAAAAAATAATTGTATTTAATATTATAATAAGAATGTTTTTTCTCATTTATCTTTCCTGTCTTTAACCCGGAATTTCACGGTTACAACTGTTCCCTCATTAATTTTACTTTCAAAAAATATAGATGCTTTCATATCATCGAGTGTTTTTTTGGTAATGGCAAGCCCAAGCCCCATTCCCTGTGACTTAGTGGAAAAATTAGGTTCGCACAGTTTATTTAAAATTTCGGGCTCTATGCCGCATCCGTTATCATGTACCAGCACGTAAACAAAACTTCCCAATGCTTTTGATTCAACAATTATTTTTCCCCTCCCGGTAATAGACTGGACGGCATTTTTGATGATATTCTGGAATGCCCTGTTTAACTCCTGCTTGTCGCCGTATATTTCCGGAATCTTATACTGCAACGATTTTACGAATTCGATATTCGGTTCAAGTGAATACAATGATACAACGTCATCGAGTATAAGGTTTATATTCAGGAATTCATAATTCCTTCTAGGCAGTTTTGCAAAATTCGAAAATTCCGTTGCAATCCTGTTAAGCTTGTCGATTTCATTTACAATAAGCACTTTTGTTTTTTCAAGCACGTCCCTGAATTCATCGTTCGGACCTTTTTTATATATCGAGAATAAATGCTGAATCGAGAGTTTCATTGGCGTAAGCGGATTTTTAATTTCGTGTGCAACCCGCCTGGCAATATCCCTCCACGCGGCTTCCCTTTCCGCCTTTTTTAATTCATCTTTCGACCTTTCGAGTTCTTTGGTCATTTTATTGAATGACTCAACAAGACTTCCAAGCTCATCATTCCTGTTCAGTTTAATCTCGACATTATTTTCACCTCTCGATAATTTATCCGTTGCAATTTTAAGTTCGAGAATTGGTTTTGAAATTCTCTGTGTTATAATGCTGACTACAATAAGAGTAATAATAATAACGATAAAATATGAACCGAATATAAAAGTAAGTGTTTCCGTAAGTTCTTCATTTATTTCTTTTTGCTTGTAAACCGATATCGATGATATTATCCCTGCTATGTTATTTGATTTGTCTTTGTACGGCTTGTAACCTACTAAAAAATCAAAACCGCCTATATTTTTATTTTTAACAAAAAAATCCTTTTTCAGGAATATGATATTGTAGTACGCGTCGTTATCCACCCTGTTATCCAGCAAATCGGATTTAAACAATTCTTCGTTTGTCGAAGCAACAAGCTTGCTGTTTTTTCCGAAGAAATTAAAATTCTTTTCTGTTCTTGCAAAATTTTTATCCAGTATATCCTTTGCGACTCTTCTAAGAGTGTCAAACGATTTATATTTACTTACGGAAATCTTATCATCCTTCAGGCTTTCATTCACGAGGCTCAAATCGGAAATTATCTGGTTTCGTATTGAAACATTGTTTTTATCTGTTATGTATGACCTTGTATATATTCCAAGAAATATAATCGGGATTATCGATACCAGTAGGAAAGATATGAAAAGTTTTTCGCTGAAATTAAATTCTATCTTGTGAACCTTGAAAAGTAAAAACAGGCCTATTAATAAATAGAGCACAAGATAAATAAATACTGTAAATAAAATAAACTTCAGATAAAAGAAAGTAGTAATTGAGAAATCATCCCGCTTCAGGCTGATTACATAAATTTTTTCACTCACATAGTTTTTTATTTCCTGCTGCGGGTTCACTGCAAGCACATAAAGGGATTTGTACGGCTCGTTGTTTATATTTTCATACCGCCAGTATTTTGTCCCGCTGCCCGTTTTAAGGAACTCCCTGAAAGGTTCAAGTGATTTTGTCAGGACGCGTGACACTTCCGCGTCTGTGGAGTTTACTATATCCCCGTTTAAATATTCCGTGATAACAGGTTTTGCAATCAGCTTATCGGTAAGGTTATCCGTTGCATCATTACTGAAAATCCTTGCGGATGTATTCGGCACGAGATTTTTTACTTCGGAATTAACAGTTATCATCAGGTAACCGAGTGTCTGTGCAAATTCGGTATTCTTTAAATCGTTATTTTCAATCGGCACTATTCCCACAAAATATTTTCCTTCGGTATTTTTCAAAATATTAATATTACCGAACATCAGCGGAGTGCTGTAATCATTTTCCACTTCGCCGTCTGTTTCATTTATACTTTCGTCATTCTGGCTGTTTCCTGCATCAAGAGAATCGGAATCGGGAACATTATATATTAATTTATTATTGAAAAATTTTCTTCTTGTAAAACTTACCACGCTGTCGGGGTTTAATGCATTTGAATTAATATTGAAATCACTGATAATTTTTTTTGCAGTGTCCAGTATTATTATGGCGGAATTGTAATTTTCGTAATTCAGTTTGCTTTCTTTCCATAAATAAAATGCAAGCTTCTGCGATTTATTTTTATCGCTTAAATTATCCTCTATATTCTTGCTCGTAATCAGGTTAGTCAGCTCATTCGATATTAAATAAACAATTTTCTCGTCTTCCTGCTCCGAGAGCTGGGTACCGAGGAGTTCTGTATATTTTGTTTCCTGTGACTTCGTTTTTTCAAGCAGTATAAGCGGAGAAATTATAATGCATATCAGCAGTAATATCGAAAAATTCCTTATAGATATGAAATTGTAATTCCGTTTTAATACAAGCATCCTGTTAACATAGTAGCAGAATATAAAAAGCAGTATTATAATCAGGACTCTCTGGAAATATACAATCTCGAGGTTGTCTATAAAATAATCCACCACCTGGTTAATCAGTAGAATCAGTATAAACGGGACGAATATATAATTCTTTTTAAAGAATTTATAATCTTTGAATTTTCTGATAAGGCCGAAAATAGTGAGTATCAGAGATGAACCCAGCAGAAGATATGAAAGTGTTACTATTATTATTACAAGCTGTACCGAAAACAATCCTACTCCCGGAATTATGTTCGATTTATCCAGAAACTTAATATTGGAATCGAATATTATAGTCTGGATGAAAATTGCATACAGGTTTGATATGAAAAAAAATAATCCGATAATAATCAGCACAGCGGGAATACTCTTATACATATTCGAATTGTTCTTATCATTAACCCTGATGTTTTCGTAAGTTGAATTTGCTATGTATAATGTAATTATTAAAATCAGGACTGATGTTACGATTAATTCACCGAGAGATTTGATTATGCCAAACCCGAATGTCGATGCAAAATATGCCGGGGTGAAAATTTCACTCTCGAACAACCTGGAAGGAAAATCGAAAAGTACAAATAAATATCTTATAACAATTATATATATGCTGAATATTAATATTCTTAAGATTACATATTTAACGGACTTTAAGTAAGTCAGGAGCAGCATAAAAGTCAAAACGGCAAAAACGAAAATCAGGAAAGAAATTATCCTGTCGCTGAACTGATTTATATTTGAGATGTGAGTGGATTTATCGAACAGCGGTGTAATAATTATTCCTATTGTCCTGCCGTCTATGCTCTGCAGGTCTATTAACTGATTTTCCTTTAATCCCGCAGAATCAATCTGTATGAACCCGTTAACAGGGTTTGCAGATACAATATCATACGAATTATTATATGTCTTGATTAAAAAATCCGAAAATACAGTCGTTTCGGAATATTTATCCTTGTACTTGAATTTATTATTTATCAGTTTTGAGGTCAGCATTACTCCGCAAATCTGGCTGTCATCATCGAAATTTTTAACAGGCGTGAATTCGATTAAATATGTTGAAAAACCAATATCCTTAAGAATTGAAAACCTGTTACCCGTAAATGCTTTTTGAAGTAAATAGAATTCGGGCTCAAGCTGGTTGCCCTGGAAGGCAAGTAAATTCAGAAATTTATCATATACTTCTATCTGGATATTGGCAGGAACATTGTTTTTGTATATCTCATCATAAATCTTTTTTGTATCGCCTTTATCCGTATATTTCCTGATTTCATAATTCGATGAAAGAGTGCCTGAAATTTTCGAGATTTCATTCTGGATGGAATTGAAGACCTGAAGTGTCTTTTCCCTGTTCTTCTGTTCGTTTTCGCTTTCGATGTTTTGCCAGTTCCCGTCCACATTCGAAATCACGAAAAAAGCAACGAGCTTAACCAGTGCTATCCAGATAACAACAAAGATTAAAAGTGATATCAGAATTTTATTGCGGGAATTGACTAAGTTTAAAATCTTCAATTTTCAGGTATGTTTAGTTAAGACTAATTTGGTCGATTATCCATTTTTCGTCTTTATATTTCAGCGAAACGGAGCCGTTCAGTTCCCTCTTGCCGCTTCCCCTGTCATATATGTATTTACCGAGTGCAAATGCAAATGAATTTTTTGAATATGAATTCTTGTACTTGAAGCTGACTACTTTAAAATAATCCATGAAATCCGAAAGAATCAGTTCTGCCTGGTTTGGGCTGTAATAACCCTTATCATTTGTGATAATATTCAAATATACTTCCGTACCGAAATAAACGCTAATCCTACTGACACTCTGTATGTTAAACCCTGACGCAATGTCTTTAAATGTCCTCTTGCAAAGTGCATATTTTGCTTTTGTCTTATCGTCCTTGTATTTTTTATCTCTCCACCAGTCATCCTGTGCACTGACGTTAGAATATATGATAAATAATACAAAAAATATTAATAAAGCCCTGAATTTCAAATTGATTCTTTTTTTGTTAGAATTTAATAAATTAAACAAAATAGACAGTTAAATCAATATTGTTTTTAAAAACTATTTTCAGTTACACATTGCCTATGATGCAACAATTTTAATCATAAATTTTTCATTGCTATTATAACCTTTTTGTATTATATTATGCTCAGCTAATAAGCTACTAACTTATAAATTTTAATTTTTAAGTAAATGGATAAAATTTCTTTCAGCGAAAGGCTTATGGAATTCTGCAAAGTCGTTTCTCCTACTCAGGTGGATTTTGCCTCCAAGCTCGGGATGAAACCGCAGACACTGCAGAAATATATAAAAGGACAAAGGCTGCCTCTTCCCGAAATACTCGATAAAATCTGCAGTCTCGGGTGCAATATAAACTGGCTCCTGAACGGTGAAGGCGATATGATAAAGAAATCCGAAAAACCTTCCGCAAAAACAAAACTTATTCCCGTGCTTGCTACGGTAGAATGCGGTGTGCCCGTTTACAGCCAGATTTCAGTAGATGATATTAAAGTCATGGAAATGACGGACGTCAGCCATTTCGTGAATCCTTTTATCGCAACAGCTAGAGGTGAATCTATGAGACCTTATATAAACCCGGGAGACCACCTGCTCTGCTCCGATGAGCCGCATAAAATAAAGGACGGCAGGGCTGTTGTAGTGAATTTCAAAACGATTCCCGAGACATATTCCAGCAATGCAAAACTGATAAAATTTCTCGATGACGACAGGATAATGCTGTACTCGATTAACACAAAATTCGCACCGACAGTGCACAGGAAAAGTGAAATTTTCAAGATATATAAAGTTGTTCGGATTATCAGAGACGTTAGAT
>Ga0224522_1000321_pt1 | contig 18058 bp, 11 predicted proteins | sample CFST25metaG_FD_182733 | JGI IMG/M metagenome (GOLD analysis project Ga0224522, IMG submission 182733) | Peat soil microbial communities from Stordalen Mire, Sweden - C.F.S.T25 | ecosystem: Environmental > Terrestrial > Soil > Wetlands > Peat | place: Sweden: Norrbotten County, Stordalen Mire...
TTATAATTATACTTATAGGATGCTTTTCATCAGCTCATTGTCAGACTTTTAAAGGTACTGTTTATGACCGGTCAACGGACAGCACATTAAGTTCTGCAATTGTCTATATAAGCGGAACGTCCGTTGGAACCTATTCTGATATACACGGAAAATTTGATTTAGATATATCTGAATACAGTTCTATGCCAATAACAATAAGCATTCTTGGTTACTACTCTGTTACATTATCTGAACATAGCAGCAATAAAATGTATGATATATACCTTTCACCCAAAATGAATGAATTAAATGAGGTTGTTATTAAAGGGAAAAAAGGGAAATGGGAAACATATCTGAGAATATTTAAGAGAGAATTTCTTGGCGAAACAGAAACTGCTATGGAGTGTAATATCCTTAATGAAAAAGACATGCGTTTTTCTTATAACTCCAGTAATTTTGGTTATAGCTCTGATAGCAGTACATTAAGAGCATTTTCCTCAAAACCAATTATTATTCATAATAATGATCTTGTTTATACAATTACTTATTACCTCGATAGTTTCAAATATTGCCGCATAAAAGGTGAAAATAAGGAAATTACCGAAGCATCCACTATCATGGGAAACTATATGTTTAAAGATGATTTATTAACAATAAATGAACCAGAAAAAGGCAAAGTAATAGAAAGAAGAAAAAGTGCATATCTCGGCTCACGAATGCATTTTTTCAGGTTACTTTACGGAGGGAGCCTCTCTCAAAGAGGAAGGTATAATATTTCGCTTTCGGATAACAGCCTTTTTTCTAAAGGATTTTCAATTGGTTCAAAAATGCCTATTAGTTCTGACTCGCTCTTGATCAGAAAGGATAGAAATTCCAGTTATATTAGAAAAGAAGGGGACTTGTATGTTAAATTCGCAAATAAATCCTCCACAATAATTGTAAAAATGGATTCTGCTTACTTTGAAAAGGATGGATATTATGATCCAATTAGTATAGAGTTTTCAGGAGAAATGTCTAAACAACGAATAGCTGATCTATTGCCGTTCGAATATGTATTGAATTAAAAAACGCAAGTTAATTCGGTCGGTCCTTTAATTATTTGCCTTCGTCAGCTCGGACAACCTTATCATCCAACAAAATCTGATGGGGTAAAAAATTAGTCAATTATCTGTATATTAATACTCTATAAAAAATAAAATACCCCAAAATAATATCCTCGGGGCATATCGATTTAATTAAACTGTTTATTTAACTCTTTTAAAATTATATGTCAGGACAACTTTCCCATTCATAAATTCGCTTGCTGAATAAGCATCTGGTGATTTGAATTCTCCTTCTCCTCTAATGGATGCTTTATCAGGATTGGATATATCAGATAAGTGGACTGATTCAAACTTAGTATTTGATGTGAACCATATTACCCAAATCTCAATATCCTTGCCTTTTACAAAATCAGCTCCAACAAATTTGTCAAGTTTGCTATCGTACCCCCAAAGTTCTCTTTCTTCACCAATCATTTTATCCTTTGCCAATGTCCTATCATAGCCTTCGAATCCAGAACCAAAGGCTTTATAGTCCACATAATAAACAGTGTCTTTTGGTAACTCAACTTTCCAATTACCGATGAATTGCTTCATAAGTTCAACCTGATTGGGTTTTGTCGCGGTGGTTTGTGCCTGTACTCCGTTTAATAAGAATAATAGGAATACAGCAATTGAAATTGTTAAACAAAGTTTTTTCATTTGATTTAGATTTGGTTAATAAATAGAACTAAAATATCTGTCAGTCAATTATATGATGAAAGTCACGCCAATAATAAATCACGTCAAGTATGTCAGACAAATTGTAATGATTGCTGAAACTAAGAATGCAATCAACCGGAAATTCTATTTTTCAACGGAATAAATTGAAAATCTTATTATTGCTTTCTTTTAGTTTCAGTAAGCAATGTTTCAATATCTGTATTTTTTGCATAATCCAAAGCCTTTTTGCCTTCTAATGTCTTTAATTCTTTATTTGCACCACTTTCTAATAATAGTTTTACAACATCAGTGTTTCCTTGAGCTGAAGCTATTATCAAAGCAGTTGGTCCGCTGGGTACTTGCAAATCCAACTTTGCTCCTCTTTCCAATAACAATTTTACAACTTCTATATGACCGAATTGCGAAGCTATCATCAAAGCAGTAAACCCCCCATTATCCTGCCAATCCAATTTTGCCCTTTTATCTAATAATAATTTTACAACTTCATTTTGTCCCTTTTGAGATGCGAAAATTAAAGCGGTCCATCCTTCATTATTTTGCCCATCCAATTTTGCCCCTTTATCCAAGAGTAACGTAACAACTTCTTTGTTCCCATTTTCTGAAGCCTTCATCAATGGAGTTGTCCCATCTTTTAATGGCAATTCTAAATCAGCGCCTTTATCTAACAATAGTTTAACAACTTCCGAATAGCCGTTTTGCGAAGCTATAAACAGAGCAGTCGCACCATGATTTTCCTGCAAATCCAGTTTTACACCTCTGTCCAGCAACATTTTCAAAGTTTCTATTTGCTTACTTATAACAGCTACATGAAGTGCAGTAACTCCTTCAGTATTCTGTATATCCAACTTTGCTCCTTTATTTAAAAGTAACTTTAAGGCTTCAGAATGTCCCGCTGACGAAGCCATCATCAATGCGGTTTCTCCGGTATTTTTCTGCAAATCTAACATTGCTCCTTTTTCCAGTAACACTTTTACCACTTCTGTGCAACCATAAGCTGACGCATACATTAATATACTGAAATTATCCTTGTCCATATAATCCACAGAATCAACAGAGGTTACAATTACTTTAGCGCTGGTACAGTCTACTGATTTCAGTGCCTTCATTAATTTTTCGGCTTTAGTATCTGTTTGTGCCTGTATTCTATTAGTAAAGAATAATATGAGTACAACAATTGTTATAGTAAAACTAAGTTTTTTCATATGATTAGATTTTGGCGAATTAAAAAAATATATAACCATAAGTCAATTATATGATGAAAGTTACGACAAGTAAGGGCACAAGTCAAATAAAACTTACCAATATGGGATATATCCTGATGAAGTGTAAGCATATGAATTACACGCATAGGTGGTTGGCTATAAGGATTATTGTTAAAGTGAATAAAATATAAACCACCGCATTTTAACTAATGGCATCATCTGTTATTGTATCTAATGAGGGGGTGTTGTATAAATTTATTATGCAGTTAAAAATCAAAAGATTATGGTCTACTGTTGAAGTCATCAATCAAAACAAGGCATAGCTTTAGTTCAAAAAAAAATGAATCAGTCCTTTTCACCATGCACTTTAATCAGTCAATACTTTTTTACTCATATCAAGTTTCGATATAGTAGTTATAGAATTGGGGTTGATGTATTAATTAGTTAACATTTTCTTTTTATTACAATGCTTATTGATTAACTCATACAATAAGGTCTTATTAATCGGTTTAGATATATAATCATTGCATCCAGCTTCCATCGCCTTTTCACAATCACCTGAAAACCCATATGCTGTTTGTGCGATGATGATTACATCTTTGTTAAATTGACGGATTTGTTGAGTGGCTTCCAATCCGTTCATCATGGGCATTCTGATGTCCATTAATACCAAATCAAGGTCAGGATTATTCCGACAAGACTCAACAGCCTGAACTCCTGTTATTGCATGTAAAATTTCTTTACTGATTTTTTGTACTATTCTTGAAAGAAGTGAATAAGATATTTCATCATCTTCAACAATCAACATTTTCAGTTTTTTTATTTGAACTTTATTTTCAGCAAAAACAACATCTTCGATTGTGCGAGAATCTTCAGTTACAGAATTGTAAGGAATAGTAAAATAAAATGTTGAACCTTTGCCTTCTTCGCTTTCCACCCATATCCTGCCACCAAGCATTTCTACATAGGATTTAGATATTGATAATCCCAAGCCTGAACCTTCGTAACCTCGGTCATTCGATTCACTCCCCTGTCTGAATCTCTCAAAAATAATCTGACGTTGTTTTTGGGGAATACCTATACCCGTATCTTTCACAAAGAATTCAAGATATTCACCTTTTTTCTCATATCCGAATTCAATTGAACCCTCATTTGTAAACTTAATGGCATTTCTAACAAGGTTAGTCAGTATTCCATAGACCTTTTCATTATCTGTCTTAATGATAGCTTCTTTTCCAGTCAATCTGTTTTTAAAGAAAAACTGCAATCCTTTTTTTTCAACTTCTGGTTTGAAAAATTTATAAGTGAATTCAATCTTCTCGTTAAGATTCGTTTCCTTAATATCAACGCTTATAAGTCCCGATTCAATTTTAGACATATCAACAATGCTGTTGATAGTATTGAGCATACGTGCTCCACTAATCTGGATGGTTTGAATAAAATCTTGTTGCTCTTCAACTGATAAGTGGGGTTCTTTCAGAAGTTCAGTGAAGCCAATAATGCCATTCATCGGTGTGCGTATCTCATGACTCATATTAGTAAGAAAAGCAGATTTTAAGCGGTCGCTTTCTTCGGCTTTTTCTTTGGCTTTAATAAGGTCAGTATTTGTTAGAGTTAGTTCTAAGTTTTTTTCTTTAATCAACAGTTCTGATTTTTTGCGTTCTGTGATGTCTTTCACAAATACGGAAACACCTTCAATATTCGGATATACAAAGATTTCGTGAATAATATTATCATTATTCGGATAAGTTATTGTCTCATACTGAGGCTTTTCAGATTCAATAACTTTAAGACATAAATCTTCTACTTGTTGTCGTGACTTATTGTCAGTAAATATATCTTTAAGAGATTTCCCAATAGCATTTTCTGTTGAAACTCCCGTAAGTGCTTCGCTTGCCTTGTTCCAGTACGTATATTTAAGATTTTTGTCCAATGCGAAGAATACATCTGATATACTCTCGGTGAGTTCTTTGAATTTTAAAGTACTCTTAACTTTTGACTCTTCTGCCTGTTTGCGGTCGGTAATATCATTAAAAGTAACAACAAGGTTATCCTTAATGAAAGTGGCGTAAAGTTCACAAATAATTACAGAACCATCACTGCAAGTAATTGAGTACTCTCCAGTGTTAACAGGTTGAGAGGTTAGTCGTGCCTTTTCCAGAAAAGGTTTCCATCGTTCAATCACTTCACACCTGTACTCATTATCAGGGTAGGCTATTTGATACCATTCATCAGCGGTGGGTGCTGTATGTCCGAATAGAGTAACTGCACTACGACTCCAATACAGAATATTATTATCATTGGAATCGACCAAAGCAACTGGGAAAGGTGTTGCATCGAGTATGGAGCGTAGTTTTTCTTCACTTTCCTTAACTTGTAGTTCGGTTTGTTTGCGATGAGAGATATCGAGTACCGCAGAAAAATAACCAATATTTTCCTTTTTTCTATTTTGAATTTTTGTGGCGAGACCATAAGCGTTGAAGGTAGTTCTGTCTTTCTTTAATCCTATATACTCTCCTTCCCATATACCTGATTCATTAAGTGAGGTAATTATTTTTAATGCTTCATCCTCATTCTTAATAAAGAGTGCGATTGGTTTACCTATCACTTCGTCTTGTGAATCATATCCCCATATCTTGAGGAATGCGGAATTGCAATGTGTGATAATACCATCGTTATCGCTAATACTATTGGCAGCGATTGATGATTCAAAAATCAAGGTTTTTATAATTAGTTCCTCTTCTGTCTTCTTGCGTTCGGTGATGTCCTGAATAGAGCCATAAACCTTTTTCGTTTTACCGTTTACCTGTAGGACTTTTCCAATTGAATGTACCCATCGATAGTTACCTTTATTTGTAATAAATTCCAAATCCAAATCGAATGGCTCGCCAAACTCAATTGCCCGTTGTACTGCTTTTTCAATAACTGGGTGGCTCGATGGTGCATAAAAATTTATTCCATTGCTGACATTTGGATTGAATGTTAAATCAACTTCATGTATTTTGTAACTCTCATCAGTCCATTTTTGATTCATTGTTTCTGCATCAATCTCCCAACCGCCAACTTTTGCGGTATATCCTGTTAAATTCAATAATGCGTCTTTCCCAAGAAGTTCCTGTTCCGCCAATTTATACTCAGTGATGTCTCTGACAGTACTAATTACTCCTATTATTTCATTTTTGGTATTATAGAAAGGTGCGGCTTTGTCAGATGCCCATCCTGTTCTTCCAGTTGCAGGAATGGTAAAGGGGAAGACTACTTCATTATTTTTTTCGCCATTAAGTGCCTTTTCAAGAATACCTATAACACCTGTATCTTTCAGAAAAGGAAATAAATCCAATGGGTGCTTGCCTATAGCTTCAGAAGCAGGTAATGAAGTGAGATTCTCCATAAAAGGATTCCATACCTGACATTTCAGGTTATGGTCATAAACAATTATACCTCCCTGTGCACTATTAATAATTTGTGAATTGAATTGAAGTAATTCGGATAAAGAGTCCTCTGCATTCTTGCGCTCGGTGATGTCGTTGATAAGCGTAGCAAACTTTCCGTGTTCAGGGCAATAGGCACGCACTTCATAATGTTTTCCCAGAGCAATTGCATAATTTTCAAAATGAATTGGTTCACCTGTTAATGCAACCTTTCCATAACGCTCAATCCAACTGTATTCTGTTTCGGGAAGAACTTCGAGAACGGTTTTGCCAAGAATATCGGAAGCATCCAACCCTGTCATCTTTTCGAAAGATTTGTTAACCGATAGAAATCGATAGTCAGTAGGTTTTCCGCTTTGGTCGCAGATGATTTCATGCACCGCAAATCCGCTTAGCATTTCATCAAACAGAAGACGGTATTGCTTATCGCTATTCTTTATCACTTCTTCCGCAATCTTGCGTTCGGTGATATCTCTGACAGTTGCTTGGAGGACTCGTTCTCCAACATAGTCGAAAGCAGATAAAAGCACATCAGCATAAAAAACTTCACCATCAAATCTTTTATGAATCCAATCAAAACGGTTATATCCTTCTCTGTATGCAATACTAATATTTTCCTCTATTGCTTCAACAGAGTTTTTACCATCAGACTGAACAGATGGAGAGAGTTCAGCAGGGGATAATTTTATAAATTCTTCTCTTGTTTGTATTTTAAATAATTTCAATGTTTGCGGATTGCAATCAAAAAAACCATTTCTATCCATAAGCATAATAGCATCATTTGAATTTTGGTAGATGGATTTGAACTTGTTTTCGCTCTTCTTCAATGTCTGCTCCATCCGCTTGCGCTCGGTGATTTGAAAGGCAAGTTCTTTGTTAGCAATGACTAACTCCGCTGCCCGCTTTTCTTTCTCTTCATTTTGAAAGGTAAGTTCTTTGTTAGCAATGATTAACTCTGATGCTCGTTTTTCTTTCTCCTTGTTGGCAATGATTAACTCATCTGCACGTTCTGCCTTCTCTTCGTTCGCAATTACCAATTCTGCATCACGTTTTGATTTCTCTTCGTTTGCTATGACTAATTCTGCTTCACGTTTTGCTTTTTCTTCCTCAGCAATGACTAACAAATCCGACTTTACTTTTTTACTCATATCATGTTTCAATTAGGTCGTATGAGATTGAAAACCTATTATATTTAGGTGAATACCAATAGTTTTCAATTAAGATTAGATTTTCGCAGAGTAAAAGTAAATCTGTTAATTGCGATAAACGTTACACAATCACTGAGAAAAGTTACATAAATCACACATATTTAAATATATAGTACTGATTTATTATAGTACTATGTTGTGTCTTGGAATGAGACCTTGGTACTAAAATACTTTTGCTAATTTTATTAGAAGGTGACTCGTATTAATATTCACAAACAAAGGGACATTAGTTTGTACACTAATTTACAGAAAAGGGTGACCCCTTTATCTAATCCGAAATCCATTATTAATTGTTTGGGAGAGAATAAGAATATATTGTTATCCCTTTAATCTTATAATATAATTTACACCTAAGCGTTTCTTTTTAAAAAGTAATATTCTGTACAATACTGGTTTATTTAATTTTGTAAATTAAGGAATATCATGACGTATTATATTAATATACAGACATATATACACGCGGTCCGCCTCATCCCTATTCATCTGAAATCGTGTGGTGGGGCGATCGGAATGGTCTTTTTGTCATAAGGGCAGTATGATCATCTATCTTGCCGGCTACCGAATGTATGTTGGTGGTTTCGAGAGCCTCTTCAAGTGTCAGAGGTGGAATAATTGTTGGTAACCTCTTTGCGAGCATGGTCTTCCCTGCTCCCGAAGGGCCTATCATTATTATATTATGCCCCCCGGCTGCAGCCTTTTCGAGAGCCCTTTTGACATTTTTAAACACTATGAATATATATTTGACTCACAAGATCATTCAATAACCAATGATTATGTCTCTCTGTAAATTTAATATACCTTCTATTTCATAAAATAATACTTTCACAATGATGGAAAAATGATAATTTCACTGATCGGTGAACGGAAGGGGGTCAAATAAATCTTTTCTACTCTGTAAATGGGATGAATCAGGTGTGCTTTGGGAGAAAGAAACCGGAAAACCAAAAATAAAATATTGGACAGCAACAGCAAGTCAATAAGGGTTTTATAAATATCTATATACCTTGATATGATTTTACCTTTCATCTTGATAATTATTTATTAGATTTGGAATAATTTTTATCTTCTATAGGCTTTTATAAGAAAACTGATTGTCCTGGTACCGACCTTGTTTTATCCGGTAAATTGCCTGCTGAATTTTAACCTATGAACAGACTTGGATTATTACTGGTTTTGTCATTTGTACTTTTCTCCGGAACAGTTTTTTCAGGAAGATCAACTCTATACTCTGAACCCTGCCAGGCCGAATCCATGAGACAGGATACAACTGACATTCAGATGCTCCTTAACGGAAAGGTATGGAGAAACCTTTACCTCCGGATCAGGGGAGACCAGTTCCTTTTTTCCAATTCATTCCTGCCCGGCACAATTATGGTAAATGGCAGAATCTGGCACAGCAGGGATGTCAGGTACGATATATGTAATGATGAATTGGAAACTACGGCAGAAAAAGGCTTAATAGTACAGATTAATAAGGAATTAGTCAGCGCTTTTACAATAAATTATGGCAATAATATTTATAGTTTCATTAAGCTGGATAAAGATTCCCTGAATAACATTGAAGGCTACATTAATGTACTATATCAGGGGACTGTTTCACTATTTATTAAGTACACTAAGAAAATTCTTCCGCTGGCTGTGGATCACAAGTATGACGCTTTTGAACAGACATACAGGATATTCATGATGAAAGATGGTAAAATGCACCAGATAAGAAACAAGCATAATATAATTCTGCTGTTCGGTAATTATAAACAACAAATTAAAAACTACATCAGGAGCAATAAGTTGAAAGTTTCAAAAAAGGTTCCCGAAAGTTTCATTCCTCTGGCCGAATTCTGTGATAAACTTTAGCAATAAGAAATGAAGACTATTTATAAAATATTAATATCATTTCTTGTTTTGTTTTCTTTCACCAATCTGGAAGCACAAAAGGATTTAACAATATCATGGGATTATTCAGGTCTTGATTTCGGTCGATTTGTCTCAACAGCGCTAAACCGCGATAGCATCAGGTTTTTCTACATGGATGAATGGGTCAGCGATCTTAAACTGGGAGATTACCAGGGTTCTGTTTTATTGACGGAATTACTCGATAATCTGTTTAAAGGAAAATCTCTCTTTTATTATTTTGACAATAAAGGCGATGTGATAATTACAAAAGGTTATACAATTAAAACTTCAGGAACAGAAATTGATACCAGCCATTTTTTTATTCCTTCAGGCGTGTATAATGAACAGGACAATTCTCAAGGATCTTCGACAAATGTAATTGAAATCGGCAATCCCGTCAATAGAAATAAACCTGGCAATGTGATATTATCCGGGTATATAACAAACAAGGACACAAAGGAAGCTGTTGCGGGGGTTACTGTTTATAACCAGAAACTATCTTTGGGAACGTTATCAAATGCATACGGATTTTATTCGCTGTCTATGCCGAAAGGTACGCATCTGCTTCAGTTCTCATTTATTGGGATGAAGGGAAAATCAGTTACTATCAACCTCAACGGAGATGGTGAAATGAATGTTGAAATGACCAGCATGCTTATCCCCCTGAAAGAAACTGTTATTTCAGCTAATAAAAACATGATCCTCCGGAGTTATGAAGTGGGAGTTGAAAAGATTAACCTGACCTCCTTCCGTTTGTTGCCAACCTCAATGGGGGAATCGGATATCATAAAGAGTTTCCTGCTTCTTCCGGGTGTCCAGACTGTTGGCGAAGGCTCGGCGGGATTTAATGTAAGAGGAGGCTCGGCCGATCAGAACCTGATATTGTTGGATGGAGCTCCGCTTTATAATTCATCTCATTTCTTCGGTTTCTTCTCTGCCATCAATTCCGATATCATTAAAGATGTGACATTATACAAGGGCGGAATCCCCTCACGTTTCGGGGGGAGGATATCTTCAATTCTGGATATAGGAACCAGAGATGGCGACAGGAAAGAATTTAAAGGCGATGCAGGCATAAGTCCAATTACAGCACATTTGACTGTTGAGGGTCCCATCAAAAAGGACACCTGCACATTTCTAGTTACAGGAAGAACAACATATTCAAACTGGTTATTTGCGCTGATTAATAATCCTGCTCTCAAAAAAAGCAGGGCATCTTTCTATGATTTGAATGCTAAGCTTTCGTACAATATCAACAAGAACAATAAGCTGGATATTTCTTCTTACCTTAGCCACGATTCCTTCAGGTTTAGTTCTGATACTGTTTATGCCTATTATAACAGCATAGTGACTGCAAGACTACGCCATTTTTTCAACAGCAGGTTTTTTTCACTCATCACTCTTAACAACAGCAATTACAGGTATGATATCACAGGCGATAACGGTACAATAAATGGTTTTATCCTCTCTCACAGAGTGAATAGTACAGGACTGCGAGTTGATTTTAATTATTTCCTTGGGAGAAACGAGATTAATTTCGGTTCTGATTTTACTTTTCATTCCGTACTCCCGGGAAGCTATAAGCCTGCAAATGATTCATCTATTGTCAAACCCCGGGATCTTCAAAAAGAAAGAGCCATGGAAAATGCCCTGTACTTTGATGATAAGTTCATCCTGAATGATTATATTTCAATCAATGCAGGAATAAGACTCTCATCTTTTAGCGTCTTTGGTCCGGGAACAAGACTCATTTATAATCCGGCTTTCTCAAAAAGCAATTCTTCGGTGACTGATTCTCTTACATACAGGTCGGGTTCTGTTTACAAATTGTACGGAGGTCCGGAATTCAGGGTTTCTGTGAACTTCAACCTGACGAATTCAAATTCAATTAAAGTGAATTATAACAGGACCAGGCAGTACATGCATCTTCTTTCAAATTCCGCTTCTATTTCTCCATCTGATACCTGGAAGCTTTGTGATTATTATCTGAAGCCACAGATAGGCGACCAGTATGCTGTCGGTTTTTACCAGATGCTCAACAGGAAAACCATTGAGGCTTCAGCTGAAATATATTACAAGACTATTAAAAACATGGTTACCTACAAAGGAGGAACCTCCATTTTTATGAACGAAAATATAGAACAGGATCTTGTCGGGGTTAAAGGTGAAGCCTATGGACTGGAACTTATGATCAAAAAAGCAGAAGGCAGAGTAAGGTGGAGCATAGGATATACATTTTCAAAAACATTCCTTAAAAGTACCGGAAAATTCAGCGATGAGATTATAAATAAGGGAAACTGGTTCCCTTCCAACTATGACAGGCCAAGTGACCTGGTGGTCACTTTTAATTACCTGTTCTCGCGCCGTTTCAGCTTTTCATCAAACTACATTTATACAACAGGAAGACCGATAACTTACCCGATCTCCGCTTACTATTTTAGCAATGATTATCTCATTAATTACTCAGACAGGAACAAGTACCGGATACCGGACTATTCCAGACTTGATCTGTCCTTCAGGATCAGCGGAAACTTAAAGTCTCACAGAATTACTCATCCAAATTGGACATTCTCAGTTTATAATCTTCTTGGGAGGCAAAACGTCTATTCAGAATATTTCATTAGTTCAAATAACCAGGTGGCTGGTTACAAGTTGTCAGTATTTGGAAGGGCAATTCCATCACTTACCTTTAGCTTTGATTTTTAAAGAATATGAAACCGAAGAGATATTTAATTTGTATTGTCATTTCCCTGTTTGCAGGGAGTTGTATAACGAAATTCGTTCCGGAAACCGGTGAACCCCAGGAATTGCTTATAGTCGAAGGGCTTGTTACAGATCAGCATGATATAAACACCGTTAAGCTTTCGAAAACCCAGTCACTTACCAGTACTGCAAAAGGCATCCCGTATAAAGGGTGTACTGTTCAAATACTTGATGACCTGGGAAATGCATATTCTTTAATTGAACAATCATCAGGCACATATATAACTGATTCCGTAAGGTTTCTTGGAGTTGTTGGAAGAAAATACAAACTAAGGATATGGACAAATAATATTAAAACCAGTAATTACACATACGAATCTAACTTTGTGGAAATGCTACCGGCTCCCCCTATTGACACATTATTTTATGAAAAAGTTGAAATTCAGGAACCCCTAAGACCTCTGAAAGAGGGCTGCCAGGTTTTCATTGACAGCCACGACCCCGATAACAAATGTAAATTTTACAGATGGGATTTTGCAGAGACCTGGATGTTCCAACTGCCTTACAGGGTTACAAACAGAACATGTTGGATTTCAGATAACTCCAGTATTATTAATGTCAAAAACACTTCATTACTGGCCGAAGACATTGTAAGCAAATACCCGCTTTATTATATCTCGCCTCAAACCGACAGGTTAAGTAAAAAATACAGTATTCTTCTTAATCAGTATTCCATCAATGAGGACGAATTTGATTATTGGCAAAAACTTAAGAATGTCAATGAAGAAGTGGGTTCTCTATACGATATTACCCCTTCATTTATAACTGGTAACATAACATGTATCGAAGATCCTTTTCAAAATGTCCTGGGTTATTTCAGCGTATCAGCAAAATCTTCGAAAAGATTTTATATCGCTGATAATTTCACCGGACTTGTTGATCTTTATTCGGAATGTCCCTCTGATACAGTAGCTAATCCTAATTCAGTCAAGGGTCTTAATAAAACGGTATGGGTCATCGATACACTTCAATTGGGAGGATTCCCGCTTTATGTTCTGACAACAAACAAAAACTGTGCCGACTGCACACTAAGGGGCACTAAAATCAAACCTTCATGGTGGAAAGATGACAAATAAAGCAGGAAGCCGGGATGAACAAATATATTAAATCAATACTACTACTTCTTTTTCTACTACTTCCATATTCTTTATCGAAGGGCCAGCAGAGTAATGGTTTTAATAGTGTTGTAAGTGAAAAATTCAAAAGGTTCTGCAACACCATACCCAGGGAGGATGTTTACCTTCATACTGACAGAGATGAATATATTGCCGGGGAAAATGTATGGCTTAACGCATACCTTTTTGACAGGATGTGCTCAAAACTATCTGATGGCAGTGATGTAATTTATGCTGAACTGCTGAACTCTGAAAATCAGCCCGTTGTTCAGAAAAAGATCTGCATTGAAAAAGGTGCCGGTCCCGGATTTTTTATATTGCCTGACACTTTAAGCACAGGCGTTTATGTCCTCAGGGCATATACAGCCTGGATGAAAAATTTTCTCCCTGCCAATTGTTTTATGAAAGAAATTAAAGTGTACAATTCATTGAACTCCAAAAGAGTTTCAGGTATTGCAGGTACAGGAACTATTAATGATAAAAAGACCATTGTTCAGGATTCAGACTTACTTTCGAGGCAGGGATTTATACTAAAGATCAACAACATCAGATCTGATACACTCGAGGTATTGATCACTTCAAATGAAAGCTACAGGCAATTGAATGGTAGTCTTCTTTACATATTCATTCAGACACATGGTGTCATTAATTTTAATGAACCTTTAAGATTACATGGCAGTACGACCAGGATGAGTTTGTCGAAAAGTATCTTGATTCCCGGAATAAGCCAACTCGTCGCATTTAGTTCACAGGGTAAATTCCTGACAGAAGCATATTTTTATACCGCGTCAGGAGAAAATAGGCAGCTTTCAATGACATCCCAGGAGATATTTAAAAAAAGAAGCAAAGTTCAGGTTGAAATTGATCCTGCCGATATTCCCGGCACTAAGGCCGGGAATATGCACCTGAGCCTTTCGGCAACATCCGGACAAGTTAATGATCAGTGGGCTGACATAGCAGATTATATGGTTTTTGGAACAGAATTCGGAACCTTACCTGATGCTATACGAGGCAAAAAACTAAACATGGTCCCTCCCCAGGTAATAATTGATTTTCTGGCTTCGGCAAAAAGCAACTGGATTGACTGGAACGCAATTCTTTCAGGCAAGTACCCTGATCTTAAATACAGAATTGAAAAAGATAATCATTCTCTTTCAGGGTTATTATTAAGATCGGGCACTTTAGAGCCTGACTCCAGCCGGTATGTTTTTCTTTCAAGTCCGGGTAAAGCTGCATATTTTCAGTATGCGAAAACTGACTATGCCGGAAGATTCACTTTTACCATCCCTTCTACTCTGTCCGAAAAAGAAATAATAGTTCAGCCCGCTGATGCTGAAAGAGGTTGTATAATCAAGATAGAGTCATCATTCCCTGGTATTTATTTTCCTGTCAGTAAAATTGCCTATCCGCTTCCTAAGATAGTACCACCGTATGTTTCACAGTGGAGTACCAATTACCAGATAAGTAAAATTTACAGAACTTCTTCTACCGGCAATGCCATAAAAGTGGACAAACATCTGGTTGAACCTTTAAGATTTTATGGCAAGCCTGATATCAAACTAATTTTGGCGGATTATATTAAGCTCCCTGTAATGCAGGAAGTATTCTTCGAGCTATTACCGGGAGTCATCATGAAGAGCAGGACGTCGATCTGGGAGATTACTGTCACTGATCCCGTCGAACGCGTCGCATATAATACTCCTCCTATGCTCCTTGTTGACGGGGTAGTTGTACAAGATGCCTCAGTAATTGCAAATCTTGATCCCGAACAGGTCGAAAAGATTGATGTGGTAATGGATAAATATATTGTGGGTGTTTATCTGATGTCAGGAATTGTCAATGTCATTACCAAGAAAGCTGATTTAAGCACTGTAGTACTTCCCGATTATGCTGTGCGTCTTCGCTTCAGGACAGCTGATCCTGTCTTTTCATTTTCTTCACCCGATTATTCTTCTGAAGCTATAAAAAACAATCATGTTCCGGATTTCAGGAATACCCTTTACTGGAATCCTTCACTGAAACAGGACAATGATGGAAAATTCAGGATTGAATTTTATAGCTCTGATATGGAATCGGATTATACAATTAATATACAGGGAGTTAATGGTGATGGGAAACCAGTATCTTTAAGAAAAGTCATAAGTGTAAGATAAGAATCAAATAAGAATAATCTGTTGATTTCCCCAGGTCTTAAAACAACGTTTGTATAGCAACCTTCTCATCAGTCGCAAGATAACCAATAACCAAAGGCAGATCATTAGCCGATCCTTCCTTTCTGATATCTGCCGATGCCATATTAATAACCACCGGGTTCCCTGGCCAGTGAAGATTGAGAGCACGAATAGCCGATTCAATTCTCTGATGGCTCTCCCTCACAGCGCAATCGGCTAAACCCACAAGAAAAAACTTTATACCACGCGATACATTAACTTCGATCGTAATGGTTATTGCATCAATGCAAATAAAAAGGTCCGATAATATTAGTTTTAAAGCAAGAAAAACGGCTTAACCTATTTGTGCCAAGAGACAATTATTCCGGAATCAGGTGCTCAGTTTGATCGATTTTCCCAATCTCCTGATTGAAAGGTCTCGCTTATTTTCGTGCCGTGAAGTCTAGTTAAGAAGGAAATGCCACTGCAGTAAAATAAAAAAAACTAATATTAGAGGGTCAAACAATTTAACATAATCGAACCCTAATAATAAATATAAGACCTTTCAGCAAATATTTTATATTTCCCATTATCTATATTGGCATATGTCTCAATCCAATTGCCATGGACATCCAGCTTTAAATCCTTATAATCCCACACTCCTGTACTTTTAGTTCTTTCATTGAAGCTTTTCTGCTTAATTATGTTGCCATTTATATCGTATATGGTTGTTAAAGTGAACGTTAAAGAGTCAGATTTATTAAAGTACTTTGCTTCAATATAATTTCCTTTTTCGTCCAGGGAACAGACATGATAGCCAGTCTTTTGTTTTTTATAATTGAAATACTCAAACTTGGTGTAATTACCTTTGCTATCATGTGTAAGGATCAGTTTGTTTACTAATGTGTCTACTTTAGGCCTGTAGCCAGTACCCCCAATAAGATATCCCATATTGTCATATTCAGGAATAATGTAATAAAAAGCGCTATCCTTCAATTTGTAATCCCATCTTATACATTTGCCATTTTCAATAGTTGCAATATTACTTTGAATTACATTCTCCTTATCCAGAAGATTATATCTTGTCAAAGTACCTTTGTCGTCAAAATACGCTATTAAATTTTGCGTTGATCCTACACTATCAAGATCTTTCTTGGTCATGAGTTCTCCTTTTGTAATCTTAGCATCTTTTTCAATAGCCCAATAGTTAAGTTCTTTTACCTCTTTGACTTTGCCTTTCAATGTATTAGGGATCAAATAGTAATCCGTCCACATTCCAAGGACTGTCTTTTCAAGAGGTTTTTTATTCGACCAGCTCCCGATTATCAGCGAAATAATCAGACTTAAAAAGATAATCTTTTTCATAATTACAGGTTTTAGTGAATAATTAACTTCGAGTAAGAAATTATTATTTAACTTTTGAATATTTATATTCTAATGTTTTGACATCTACTGAATTAAATTGCGTCACAGTTTAATTGATTGGAGTATCAAAATTTATTTCCATAAATAATCAGAAATACATTATCTACAAAAGCATTCCCATTTTGTTGATTTTCCAAGATTCTAAAAGAATCTTTACGTATATCCTGTTGACAGGTACTAACAAATCTCTTCCCTAATTTTAGCTGGTCAAGACTCGAAGCAGCATTCTGTGCCTGTATTCCATTAGAAATAAACAGGAGGAAGACGAAAAATACAGTTGTTAAGAACTAATTTTTTTCATTGCCTTTGGATTGTTGAATGGTAAATAATAAATATCTGAGCTATTTAGTAAAATTACTATGAAAGTAAAGCGAAGTCAAATTTATTTTAACAAGTCAATTGAATATAAATAGTCAGTAACCTCCTGGCAGGCATGGTCTTCAATGGTCCAGAAGGGTCTGTAATCAAGATATTAAGCGCCCCAGGGAGTTTAAGTTAATTGCTTAAATGTGTTACCTTATCTTAAAATTAATATTATAAGACCTTTTTATTTGCTTTATTGCGGCTGCCAGCTTGATAGCGGTAGTTGTATTACCTATGTTTTTTAGCAAGAAGTTGTATTACAATCGTCTCACCAATTTTATCATGAAGCGTCATCCTGTTAGGATTCCAAAAGGCTTGTATATATCCAAACCCTAACTCAAGTGCAGATGCATAATAACCTAAACTCCGTTCGATACAATGCCACAGTCCGAGATGTTCATGGTACAAAGAGAGTACCCTTATATTAAGAAAATATTTTCCAATGGTTTGTCCCTTCCAGAAATAAAACGAGATAGTGAAATAAAGGGTCGGTAAAAGCCCAAATAGAAATTTCAAAAAGGTAATTAAATATGAATGCGCGTTGTTCATTTCAATATCAACATCGAAAACACTTTGGACAGTTATCTTCGAAATGTTCATATTTAATAAACTAAACAGGAAGAGTATGCAAATATAAATTATTATAACAATTAACCAATCAATGAGGAAAGCAACAAATCTTTTCCTGATTGTAGCAAGAATAAATTCATTATCATGATGAAATTCGGGTCTTGTGATATAGTTCATAATTATTGATAATTAAGGT
>Ga0224522_1000322_pt1 | contig 18025 bp, 15 predicted proteins | sample CFST25metaG_FD_182733 | JGI IMG/M metagenome (GOLD analysis project Ga0224522, IMG submission 182733) | Peat soil microbial communities from Stordalen Mire, Sweden - C.F.S.T25 | ecosystem: Environmental > Terrestrial > Soil > Wetlands > Peat | place: Sweden: Norrbotten County, Stordalen Mire...
TATATTTTTGAAAATATTTTTTAATTTTTTACTTGATTTTTTGAAAATAATTTTAAGAATATTTTTTCGGGAGATTTGTCTGAAAAATAGTGTGCCAAAAAAAATTATTACGACTTGTTTTTTTAGTTTTTTACGTATAATAATTATACTATTTTAACTATTCGATTGGATTTTTATAATTTTAACATTTTTTATGGCAAAATCAAAAACCACGCAGGCAAAACCGCAAGTTAAAAAAACTCAGGCAGTTAACCAGGGATTAAATCTTGATTCGCTCAACTCCGATACTCTTAAAGCAAGATATATTTTTATCGGTATAATTGTTCTGGCAATTTTGATGTTTTTCTCGAAAGGAGTGTTTGAAGGAAAGATATTTGCATCCGCTGATAACCTTTCCCCGCTTAGCTTTAAGACGTTTCTGGATGACGCAAAAGCACAGGGAATATTTCCCCTGTGGGTACCTTATATTTTCATGGGTATGCCGTCTTTAGCTTCCCTTACTGCCGCGCTCCCGTCGGTACATAATGTGTTTTCTTATATCTGGGACTCTGTTCTTGGAGGTATATCTAACGGAAACCTGTTCGTTTTGACCCTGCCGTATTATTTTCTCTTTGCCGTGACATTGTTCTTCTATGCCAGGTATAAATTCAAAAACAACCTGATTGCTCTTTACTGTGCCTTGATGGGTGTTTTTGCTACTGGAATTATACAGCTGATTATAGTAGGACACCATACAAAAATGATGACGTTTTCCTTCTTTCCTCTGATAATGTTGTTTCTCGATAAACTGATTGATTCCGAAGACGAAAACAGGTTTAAAATGATGATGAATTTCGGTTTTTTAGCCATGCTTGTTTTCTTACAATTACATTTTCACCATATGCAAATGCTTTTCTATTCATATATGATGATTGGCACATATATCCTGTACAGAGTGATATTCAGTTTAGTGAAGAAAATAGAGATAAAAAAGATAGTCAGGGCATTTATACTTCTTATAGTCGCGGTATTTTTTGCCGTATCTATGGACGCCGATATTATTTTATCCGTTAAGGAGTATAACAAGTATTCGATGAGAGGTGAGTCAAGCATTGTGTCTAAATCCGACCCGCAAAAGAAAGATGATAAGCCCCTGAGTTATGATTATGCAACCAACTGGTCCTTTAGTCCGGGTGAAGTATTGACTTTTGTAATTCCGCATTACTACGGATTCGGAAGCGTGGAAGTAAACGGACAGAGAACAAATCTGTACTGGGGGCAAATGCCATTCACTGATTCCCCTGTTTATTTTGGCGTGATTACATTATTACTTGCCATAATAGGAGTGTTCCTGAATTTTAAAAAGAATAATTTCGTCCAGGCACTAACCATTATAGTTGTCTTTTTCCTCTTCCTTTCATTTGGAAGGACTCTGCCTATAATCTATAATCTTTTCTTTGATTATGTGCCGTTCTTCAGCAGTTTCAGGGCTCCTGTGATGATACATTACTATATTGACCTTGCATTCGTTGTACTGGCAGGATTCGGCTTAAAATCCATATATGAAGATTTTAAGGATGATGCGAGCAAGGAAAAATTAAAGAAAATCAGCCTGGTTTTGGGTTCAATTGCCGGGTTGATGTTGTTAATATCCTTTTTTGGTTTTGAAAACTCATATACAAATTCTGTTGCAAACAGTCCCTTGCTGGATAAACTTAAGTCCCAGGGAGCTAATGCGCAGCAGATATCACAATACGTAAAGCAGGTTTCAACCTATGCATATAAAAATGTAATAAGTGATTTAATGCTTCATTCATTCCTGCTTCTGATTGTTATAGGAATGCTGTATATGCTGTCCATAAAAAAAATCACGGCATCACTTTTTATGGTCGTTGTGATTGTGATTGCTTTGTTCGATATATTAAACGTGAGCATACAGACATTGCACTGGGATGAAAAATCCCAAAAAGACAGTTTTGTTGCTGATACAGACTATTCAAAATGGATTTTGAATAAAGAACCCGATACATATCAATACCGCGTTGCCGAATTCAGCAGAGGACAACTTGAAACGTCCAATAATCTGGCTTATTACAGGTTTCACAGCTTCAATGGTTACCAGGGCGCAAAACTCAGAATTTATCAGGATGCAATTGATGTGGCAGGGGGAGAAAATCCTTTCCTTCTCGGACTTGCTAATGTGAAATATATTATTTCGGATTCACCGATAAAAGATACAGTATCTTTTACGGAGGTTTATAAAGGGAAGAGTATTGTATATCAAAATAAATTTGCAATGCCTAGAGCGTTTTTTACAAATGAATATAAGGTCGAAACAGGTTTAAATATTTTGCAGAATATTAAAGAAGCAAAATTTAATCCTTACCAGCTGGCTTTTTTGGAAAAAGACATAAACCAGAAAATCGACAAACCCGATTCGACAGTTTTTGCAAGAATATCCAAATTCAGCATTCATAATATCGAATATGATGTAAATGCAAGCGGAAATAATCTGCTGGTGCTTGATGAAGTTTACTATCCCGCGGGATGGAAAGCATTTATAGACGGCAAGGAAACGGAATTTTACAAAACCGATTATCTGCTGAGGTCCGTTGTTGTTCCTGCCGGTAAGCATAAAGTTGAGTTCGTATTTCACCCGGATACTTATTATCTCGGCAAGAGCATAAGCATAGGTGCAAATTTAATTTTAATTTTTATATTATTTGCAGGCGGATTAGGAATTTACAGGCAGAGAAAAAATAAAAAAATAGAGATTTAATTAAAAATTAAATAAATTTTTATGATTAAAAAAATCCTGATTGCCAACAGGGGAGAAATTGCAGTCAGAATAATAACCACTGCCAAGGAAATGGGTATAAAGACTGTTGCGGTTTATTCTGATTTCGACAGGTATTCTCTATATGCAAAGCTTGCGGATGAAGCTTATCACATAGGTGAATCACCCGCCTCCAAAAGTTATTTGCTGGCGGATAAAATAATTAATGCTGCAAAAAAATCCGGCAGTGATGCAATCCACCCTGGGTACGGCTTTTTATCCGAGAGGGGAATGTTTGCAAAAATGTGCCTGGATGAAAATATTAAATTCATCGGTCCGCCTCATGCAGCCATAGAAAATCTCGGCAGCAAGACAAGCGCAAAACAACTTGCTATAAAGCATAAAGTCCCGGTCGTCTCGGGAACGGAAAATGCGGTTACGGATATAGATGAAGCAAAAAGAATTGCAAATGAAATTGGTTTTCCTGTGATGATAAAAGCATCTGCGGGCGGCGGAGGAAAAGGCATGAGGGTTGTAAAAGCCGAGGGCGAGCTTGAAAGCTCGCTGAGAATGGCTCAGAATGAAGCACGCTCTTCATTTGGTGATGACAGCGTTTTCATAGAAAAATATGTCGATTCTCCCAGGCATATAGAATTCCAGATTCTAGTCGATGAACACGGCAATGCGGTTCATCTCGGCGAAAGAGAATGCTCTATGCAAAGACGCCACCAGAAAATAATAGAAGAAACACCTTCAGTTATAATGGATGAAAATTTGAGATACGAAATGGGAGAATGCGCAAAGCGGATTGCCCTCGCATCAGGATACACAAACGCAGGAACTGTCGAATTTATGGTCGATAACAACAAGAATTTTTATTTCCTGGAAGTAAATACAAGGCTGCAGGTCGAACATCCCATAACGGAAATGCGTACAGGCCTTGACCTTGTTGCGGAGCAGATAAAGGTTGCATCAGGAGAAAAACTATCATTAACACAGGATGATGTTAAATTTAAGGGCGCTTCTATAGAATGCAGAATTTGTGCCGAAGACCCCGACAATAATTTCCTGCCCTCTACAGGTAAAATAAATTATATGTTCAGGGTGCTGGGAAACGGGATGAGAGAAGACACGGGTATAGAACAGGGAAACGAAATCTCGATATTTTATGATTCAATGATTTCGAAACTTGTTTCTTACGGTGCGGACAGGGAAACGGCTGTAAGGAAAATGAAAAGAGCACTCAGGGATTATAAAGTGGTAGGCGTAAAAACAAACATAAATTTCCTTTTAAGCCTGCTTGAATGTGATGCTTTTATTAAAGGAGAGTATAACACTCAGTATGTGGAAAGATATTTTCTGCCGGAATTAAAAGAAAAACCCGTCGAAACAGAAAAAGATATTGAAACTGCATCAGCGCTTGCATCGGTATTATTCAAGGAATCACATCAGGATAAAACGGTTGTTAAATCGGTATCGTCAAAAGCAAAGAATTCGAACAACTGGTTAAAAAGAAAAACGGAGGCATACAGATGAAAAAATTTTATATTAATATAAACGGCTCAGAATCCCCTGTAGAAGTTGTCTTAAAAGACGGAAAGAATATTTCGATAGGGGATAAGAACTTTGAATATGAGCATAAATTCATCTCCGAAAATGTGATGATACTGAGGATTAATAACAAAAACTACATGGTAAAGATTGAAAACGACAGCGAGGAAGAAACGAAGGGTACCGGTTTTGATGTAGATATAAAATCAGGAGTAGCAAAAGTACTATGCAAAAGCGAGCTTGATTTATTGATGGAGAAATTCTCGAAAAGCAGAGGAGATGTTAAAATAAAAACAGACATAACTTCACCGATGCCCGGAGCGATTGTGAAAATAAATGTAAAAGAGGGGCAAAAAGTAAAAAAAGGAGAAGTATTCCTTGTACTCGAAGCAATGAAAATGGAAAATGAACTTAAAGCTGCCAGCGATTGTGTTATTCAGAAAGTTTTTGCAGAAGAAAAAAAATCGGTCGAGAAAGGTCAGATTCTTTTAAAACTCGAGCCTGCAGTTAACGTATAAATATATATAAAATAAGTTTATTTCTTAATTGTGCAAATTTAACAGTTTAAACGGATGACATTATTTATTGCAATAGCATCTTTGTTTGCCGCATTTATTCCAATGTTTATTTACCTTCTTCTTATCTGGTGGATGGACAGGAACGAAAGGGAACCCTTCTGGATTTTACTTCTCAATTTCGTTTGGGGCGCGACCGGTGCAATTATACTTGGTATCATAGGAAGTATTATTTTCCAGATTCCTTTATCGGAAGGAATAGTATTTCTTACAGGTTCAAGGTCATCCGAACTGATAGACTTATCGGGAGCAATAATTACGGCTCCTGTCGTGGAAGAAACAACAAAAGGAATTTTTCTAGTTATGATGTCTCTTACAAGAAAATTCGATGGAGTTGTAGACGGTGTTGTTTACGGCGGGGCTATCGGGCTGGGATTCGGAATGACTGAGAATTTTTTGTATTTCATATCATACGGAACCGACCTGCAATCGTGGTTTTTGCTTGTAATCATACGTACAATGTTTTCAGCAGTAATGCACTGCATGTCACAGGCAACTTTAGGCGGGTTCATCGGGTATGCAAAATTCAAACCTGCTGTATTTAAATTTATATTAATTCCCGTGGGACTATTCATCGCAATGCTGCTTCACTTTACTTGGAATTTGACGGTCAGCTTTGAGGATACTTCTTTATTAGGCATGGCATTTTTAGCAATTTATACTCTCTCGATAATTGCTTTATTCCAGATTGCACTGTACCTCGAAGGGAGGACCATTACAAAGGAATTGCACGAAGAATCAAGCATTGGAATAATTCCCTCCGAGCATCTGAATTACCTACCGTATGTTTCAAAACGGAAGAGGTACGGCTGGTGCCCTCAGGGTGTTAATCAGAAAGATTATATAGAGACATCTGTTCAGCTTGCATTAAGAAAGCATCAGTATAAAAACACAAAAGGAAAAACCCAAAAAAGTTATCTTGTTGATGTTGAAAACCTGAGGTACAAAATTCAAATGATGTTTTATAACGCAAATGTGAAGTATTACCAGACACTTGGAAAACAACAATAAAATACTCTCAATCGTAATTGTAAACTGGAACGCCGAAAAACTTACTTTAGAATGTCTTGAGTCGATTTACACAGACCCATTTTTCGGCAAAAATTCCGAAAAAACTGAAATTATATTAATAGATAATAATTCATCAGATAATTCAGTTGAAAAGATATCCGGGAAATTCCCTTCCGTCAATATAATATGCAACAAAGAAAACCCGGGATATGCAATCGCCTGCAACAGCGGGATGAAGATTGCAAAAGGAAAATATATATTACTGCTCGGAAATGATACCGTGTTAAAACCCGGAGCATTATCGGATTGTTTTAATTTTCTCGAAAACAATGAAAACTGCGGAGCGGCAGGATGCAGGCTGGTGTATCCCGACGGCAGGTTACAGGGTAACTGCAAGAGATTTCCGAAATTAAAAAATGCTTTTTATACATACCTGTCATTAAATAATCTTAATCGTGATTACGATATGGCATGGTTCGATTATAACAGCACAATTGAAGTTGACCAGATTGCCACAACATTCTTAATGATTCGAAATGTATTATTAAAAAAGATTGGATATTTTAATGAGCAATTCAGAATATTATATAATGATGTGGATTTATGCAGAAAAATTTATGAAAACGGTTTTAAAATATTTTTTATTCATACCGCAGAAGTGATTCACGCAGGAAGCCATTCGACAAACAGGGCAAATTTTAAAGTGAGACGAGTTATGTATTGCGATATATACAGGTATTTCAGAGATAACTTCGGATTTAAAGCTAATTTGCTGTTTCCTGTTTTATTAGTCAGGTTTTTGATTGTTTCCGCATTCAAAAAATAATTAGAATAGTCTTCCCAACTGATATTTTAATGTAGAGCTTATTTAGGATATAAGTATTAATTTAAATTCCCTAAATTTATACAATAGTATATAAATTAATTATTTAAGATAAAGCCGGTATATTTTGAGTCTGATTGATAAGGTCATAAAAAATACGTTTTACAATTTTCTTTCCCAGATTGTAGGGTATTTATTCCCGTTTTTTCTGATTCCGATTATTATAGGTAAAATCGGCCAGGTTGAATTCGGAATTTATGCCATTGCTTACGGCTTTATAGGTGCTTTTACATTATTTGACCTCGGTGTCTCTACTTCATTTGTAAAATTCATTTCGGAATATTATTACAAAAAAGAATATGACAGCTTAAACAGCATTATAAACATCGGGTCGCTCTTTTATTTTTGTTTTACCGTTGTTTTCTGGGGAATCGGTTATATTTTTTCGGATATAATAATAAACTACATAAACATACCGGCAGAAGCTTATGAAAAAGGAAAATTTGCGCTTCATATAAGCTTATTCATATTTTTTGTTGCGACAAATTCGAATATTTTTGTATCCGTTTTGATTAGCCTGCAGAAAATGTATGTCAACAGTTTATTAAACATAATAACAGGGCTTATCAATTTCGTTTCTATAATTATTGTTCTCTATCTGGGTTATGGAATATATGGATTGCTTTATTGCCAGCTGGTTACAGTTGCGCTCGGAACGATATTTAACATTATACTTGCGAAAAAATCACTTCCCGAAATGTCATTCGGAATTCGTTATTTGAAAATTTCTTTTCTGAAGAAAATGACGAATTTTGGCGTACAGATGCAGGTTTCCAAGCTTGCCGGATTTTTTTCGGAAAAATACGATGAGTTTTTACTCGGCATATTTAGCCTGCTTAGCAGTGTAACTTTTTTTAATCTGAGCTCAAGGATTATCAGGTTTTCAAAGCTGATTCCGATGCAGTTTATTGTGCAGGTAGCACCCGTTGCGGCAGAACTTCAGCTGAATAAAGAGAAATTAAGCACATTATTTGAGGATACAATAAAATATTTGTCTTTTGTTTCTATTCCCATATCGGTTTTCGTATTTATCTTTTCGAATGAAATCATTTCAACCTGGATGGGAAGCGGTTATGATGTATCATCTTACATATTAAGGATTTTAATTACCGGAATGGTGATTAATCTTGTGATATCCGCTCCCGGGAATTCGATTCTGCCAAATATTGGAATTCCAAAATACCAGATGTATGAAGGATTGTTTCATCTCATTATTAATGTTGTTGTAAGTTATGTGCTTATCAGGACCTACGGTCTGATTGGCGCAGCATACGGAAATACAATGGCAACAATAATTTCTTCAGTATATGTTTTTATCGCATCAATAAAATATTTTAAGGAAAAGTATATTAGAATATTAGTAAAAGAATATTTCCTGCCGTTATTTGTCAGCACAGTAACGGGATTCTTAATCTGGTTTTCACTTCAAATGTTAAATAAAAACGGTATTTTTATAAAAGGCCGTATAGAAGGTGTAATTTTTCTTGTAATATCCGGAATCCTGTTTTTCATGGTTTATATGTTTATTATGCTGGATACTAAGTACCTTACAGAAAGAAATAAAATTGTACTTGGCAAAATATTTCTGAAGTTTTTCCCTAAAAAAAGATTTAAGGGTCAGGAACTCCTACTAAAGGAATATGGCGGTGAATTAATAAGCATTGTTATTATTACATATAATAAAATCGAAGCCCTGAAACTTTGTCTTAATTCACTGCTTGCGACGATAAAAAATGTAAATCTGGAAATAATAATATGGAATAACAATTCCGAAGACGGAACAAAAGATTTTTTACTGGGAGTTGCTTCTTCAAACAGTTTTATAAAGGTAATAAATAACCAAATCAATATCGGTAATAATGCAAAAAGCAAAGCTGTTGAACTTGCAAAGGGAGATTTTATAATAGGCATTGACGATGATGTTATATCTTTTCCTGAAAACTGGATTCAGAATATGGTAAGAGCTTATAAATCCGTTCCGTACATGGGTTATCTTGTTGCGGATGTACATCAGGATGATAAAACAAACGGTGCGAAATATCCTGAAAGTAATTATGTGAACAAAGAATATTTCAACGGAAAAATTATTATTCAGTCAGGACCTGCAGGCGGCTGGTGCTATATGATATCAAGGGAAATATATAATGAAATCGGAAAACTGTTAACTCTGAAAAACAGAAAATTTATTTTTGAAGATGCTGATTATCGGTTAAGAGTCATGAATGCAGGACTTCTTTCGGGAATATTAAAGGATACTAAAGTATATCACGCTACAGGTGAGCATTATAATTCCGTCTTCGGGAATCCTTTGCCGACAAAGTATTCGGACGCAAAGAAACCTTTACCGGTTTCGTATAAAATCCTGCGAAAGCTGAAAAGCAGTCTTAACCTGAACAGGAAAGTAAAAAGATTAAAAAGATTTTTCTTAACCGAACAGTTGATTTGAAAATATCCATAATAATAGTGAATTATTACACTGCGGGTTATCTGGATTCCTGCATAGACTCAATTAACAATTTCGAAAAGGAAGTTGATAAGGAAATTATTATAGTTGATAATAATTCAGGTGATAGTGACACGGAAATATTAAATCGTTTATCGGATACCCACAAAAACTTAAAATGTCTTTTCCTGGATTCAAATAAGGGCTTTGCATATGCAAATAACAGGGGGGTTGAAATTTGTAATGGTGATTTTATTCTGATATTGAATCCCGATATTGTTTTTACGGAAAGTATTCTTTTAAAATTAACTGAATATCGGGAAAATGAAAATATAGGTGCGCTTGGAGTGAGACTTTACGGGGAGGACGGTGAATTTCAAAAAAAATACTATCAGAAATACCCGTCAATCCTCCAGTATTTGTTGTTTTATTCGATTTTTTCAAAGCCGTTTATAAATTCCGGAAGATTAATTAAAAAACATCTTGAAACGGAAATACAGGGAAAAGGATTAATTAATGTCCCGCAGATTCCCGGAGCATTTATACTTATGAAGAAAGATTTGTATAATGAATTAAATGGCTTCGACGAATCGTATTTCCTTTTTTTCGAGGACGTTGATTTAAGTTACAGAATTGCAAAGAAATACAAATTGTATATTTCCGATTGCAAAGTGAAACACGTTGGTGCCTCCAGCATGATGATGGATACGAACTATAAGATATACGGATATTTTATTTTAAGTTTAATTATTTTCTTTAAAAATAATTACAGTAAATCGAAATATTTTTACCTGAAATATTTAGTATTATTTAATGCAATATTAAAGATAATTTTGGAAAACGCAAAAAAGATTTATGGAGGCAGTCATCCGAATGTCATTAAAGTCCATAAGTATATTTTGAAAAATCTATGAATAAGAAAAATGATTGATATAATAATTCCGAATTATAACGGTCTTGAAAATCTGGCCTGTGTCCTGAAATCACTGGATAGCCAGACTGTAAGGGATTTCAGGATTATTATAGTTGATAACGGTTCAATGGATGATTCGGCTAAGTTTATTGAGAATAATTATAAAAATGCTGTTCTAATTAAAAACGATACAAATCTAGGATTTTCAAAAGCTGTAAATATTGGATTAAAGCATTCGTTAAGTTCGGAAATAGCGGAATATATTTTAATATTAAATAACGATATTGAACTGGAAAATAACTTCATTGAAAAGGGCATCAGTACTTTTAAAGAAATAAAAGATGCGGATTTTATAGCCGTAAAAATGCTTAATTTCTTTAAGCGGGATGTAATCGATGATACAGGGGATTTCATGCGCTGGACAGGCGGAATACCTATGGCACGAGGCCACGGGGACAGGGACACGGGGCAATATGAGAAGGCGGAATATATTTTCGGTGCCTGCGCTGGTGCAGCATTTTACAAACCGGAATTATTTAAAAACGCAGGCCTGTTCGATGAAGATTTTTTTGCATATCTTGAAGATGTTGATTTGAGCTTCAGGTTTCAGATGATCGGATATAAATGCTATTACAATCCTGAAATTATATGCTATCACAAAAGGAGAGAGACTACTAACAGGTTCGAAGGATGGGAGACTTATTATACCGAAAAGAATCTGGTTGCATTGAGATTAAAGAATTACCCTTTGTCTCTTTATTTAAAATATTCCCCCTTATTTTTCCTTGCAAGGGTAAGCAGATTTTTAAAATACTTTGGGAATAATTATCAGAAAGGAACATTCAAATATGCATTGAAAGGTTATTTTAAAGGTCTGTCGGAAATTCCGAAGTCCTTGAAAAAAAGAAACATCATTCAAAAGAATAAGAAAGTAAGTGCAGAATATATTGAAAATTTATTTTAAAAATATTTTATTTTGATATCGGCAGTAATACCAACATATAACGGACTTCAGCACCTGCAGGTGTGTTTTGATTCATTAAAGAATCAGACAATACGCATGCATACTCAGGTAAAAGTTGTACTTGTTGATAACGGTTCTTCGGATAGTACGCGGGAATTTGTGAAAACTAATTACCCTGATGTTGAATTAATCAGTCTTGATAAAAATTACGGATTTGCCAAAGCTGTAAATGAAGGAATAAAGTTTTCTTTGAAAGACGAGAATATTTCACATATTCTTTTATTAAATAATGATATCGAATGCAGTGAAAATTTTCTGGAAGAAATGCTGGAAGGATTCATAGATGACACTGTCGGCTCTGTTGCCTGCAAGATGATGAATTATTACAACAGGAATATTATTGATGATGCCGGGGATTTTATTAAACTGATAGGTTCACCCTATGCAAGAGGCCACGCTGAAGAGGACAAAGGTCAGTACGATACCCCCGAATATATTTTCGGTGCATGTGCCGGAGCGGCTTTGTACAGGAAAGAAATTTTTAATAAGATTGGATTTTTTGATGAGGACTTTTTTGCATATTACGAAGATGTTGATTTTAGTCTAAGGTCACAGCTTGCAGGTTTTAAGTGTTACTATAATCCGAAGGCAGTTTGCTATCACAAGCGCGGTGCAACTTCAGGTTATACATCGGGCTGGCAGACGATGCTATGCGAAAAAAATCTCGTAGCGCTAAGAATAAAAAATTATCCGCTTTCACTTTATATAAAGCTGAATCCTCTTTTTCTTGTCGGCAGGTTAAAAAGGTACTATGGATTATTAAGGGCAGGAAATTATAAAGTTTTTAGAAGTTCAATAAAAGGGTATTTGCTTGGATTGCTGCAATATCCAAGATCGCTTTTAAAAAGAAGAAAAGTTCAGTCTCTGAAAAAAATGGATAATAAATATATAAATTCTATTTTTACTTACAGAAAAGATAAATATAATAATTGAAAATATCCGTCATCATATTAAATTATAACGGAAAAAAATATCTGTATGACTGCCTGAAATCAGTTCTGGTGCAGACTTTCACTGATTTCGAAGTTATCTTTGTCGACAATAGCTCGGAAGACGGGAGCGTGGATTTCATAAAGCAGAATTTCGAAGATGAAAGAATAATAATTGTAACATCAGAAAAAAACCTTGGCTTTGCAGGCGGAAATAATCTTGGGCTTAAACATTCAGGAGGGGAATATATAGTATTACTTAATAATGACACGGTTGTTGATAAAGACTGGCTGAAATATTTATATGATATCATTAATCCCGATGAAAATATCGGGATAGCACAATCACTCGTGCGGACAGAAGGAGTTCCGGAAAAATATTACCTGAAAAACGGTACTCTTAATTTACTCGGACATAATATAATGGAGGTATTTGATATAAATGAGGATGGCACCGGCGAAATATTTCAGGCGAATGGTTGCTCGATGATTATCAGAAAAGAATTGCTTGATTCTTTTGGCGGACTTTTTTTGGATGAATATTTTGCTTATGCAGAGGATTCATACCTCTCTTTTAAAGTGAAGTTTGCAGGACTGAAAATTATGCACACGTCCAAATCAATCGTAATCCATAAGGGAAGTGCAACAACTAAAAAATATAAATCTTCATTCCGGACTTTCCTTCAGGAAAGAAACAGGCTGCTGAATTTTCTTATATTTTTTTCAAGGAGTTTCAGGCTTAAATATTTTCCCATACTTGTTTTTAACCTGAAATTAAAACTTATTATGTCGCTATTTTCCGGGAAATACTCGTTCTCAGGGGTTTGCAGGGCATACTGGTGGCTTATAAAAAACAGAAAATGGATAAAAGAACAAAGGGAAAAAGAAGATATGATAAAAAGGATTAACGAAAAGGATGTAATAAAATTATTAAGCGGGAAAGTGTTTAACGTGGAAAACATTGTTGAAAGGTTTTTTAACTTTTTCTCGTTACTCTATTGCAGAATAGTAAATATAAAAGTGATTGAAATAAAATGATAAAATACTCGATAATAATAATTAACTACAAACAGGAAGAGCTTGTAAAGAATTGTATAAGTTCGGTTTACAATACTTTTAAATCATCTTCTTTTGAGGTGATACTTATAAATAACTCCCCTGATAATTTATTGCCGAAATTTAACCTGCCGAATTTTAAATTAATTGAAACCAAAAACTACGGTTTTGCAAATGCGAACAATATAGGCGCTGAAAATGCCAACGGAGAATATTTGTTTTTTCTGAATGGCGACACAATAGTAAAGTCTGATTTCCTCGAAGATTTCGATAATGAGTTTTCGGGAAAAGAATTCGGGGCTGTCGGACTGAAATTATTTTTTAATGACGGCACATTCCAGCCGTCCTGTTATCTCGAAAATAATTTTTTCAATGAGATAAAAAATAAAAAACTGGAAAAATTTTATAAATCAGGTAATACTGCGAAAAGACTCGAAATAGAAAAAAAATATTCAATCGTTCAAAAGGAAGACTGGGTAAGCGGTGCGGCTATGATAATAAAAAAAGATGTTTTTTTTAAAATCGGCGGTTTCGATGAAAGATTTTTCCTCTTTTATGAAGATGCTGATATATGCAAGCGGCTGAATGATTCGGGGAATCCTGTTTATTTCTATCCGAAAAGCAATATTGTGCATTTAAAGGGGGAAAATGTTAACAGAGAATTTAATAATATTACTTATTATTTTTCGAAGAAATCGCAATTGCTGTATTATAAACTGCATAACAGTTTTATGCAGAGGTTATTGATAAGAGCATATTTGATTCTGAAGTTTTCAGGGAAATGTCTTGTTAATCCGGTTAGAATGAATGTTCTTATTTTAAAACTTTTATTGGGTAAAAAAAATGATAAAAGTACTTGAGCTGATTGACGGCGGCTTTATCGGCGGAGGACAGATTCATACTCTTTCCCTTTCAAAAGGTTTGAATAAAACACTTTTCAATCCTGTAATAGCGGCTATGGGAGGAGGTGTGTTCGAAGAAATAGTAAACGACAGCGGAATACCGTTTAAAAGTATTTACCAGCCGAAAATATTAAGGAAAAAATATCTGAATCCCCTGCTTGAATTCTGCAAAGAAGAAAAATTTGATATTGTTCATTCTCACGGCGGCGTTTCGGGTTTTTACGGGAGACTTGTGAAAAAATATTACCCTGAAATTAAAACCGTCCACTCCATTCACGGAATACACTATATAAACACGAAGAATTATATCCGTAAATTTGTTTCGCAATCAATCGAGCAGTATCTTGTTAAGTTCACGGACTATTCTATCTGTGAAACAAATTCAGACTTCAGAAATGCAAAAAAACTAAAAATAATAAACAAGGATAAGACCTTCATTATTCCTAACGGAATAAATCTGGGTAAATATCATAATCTGAAAAAAAAGAATCCGGATTTTCTGGCAAAGTTAAATCTGAAACCTGAAGATTTTATCGTTGGCAATATTTCCAGATTTGATGTGCAAAAAAATCAGAATTTAATAATAAAAACAGCAGTTAGGTTGAAGGATAAATATCCCGAAATGAAATTTATTCTTGTCGGGAACGGTAAGCTTCTCGAACAATCAAAAAAACTTGCTGAAGAATTAAATCTCGGCAGCAGCCTGTTATTTACAGGTGAGCAGTTAAATCTTTTGGATTACTATTCTATTTTTGATACGTTTGTTTTCCCGACTTTTTGGGAAGGAATGCCGTACGTATTGCTTGAAGCAATGGCTTGCAGACTGCCGGTAATTTGTTCGGATATCCCGTCTTTAAAGGAGATTGTGAAAGACAATTATTCTGCGCTGTTAATAAACCCGCAAAGCGAGTCAGAGCTTTATGACGCTATTATAAAACTTTTTACCGATAGAAAGTTGATGAACGAAATATCAAGGAATGCTCACGAAGCCGTGAAAAATTACAGCGAGTATTTTACGATTAAGAAAATCGAAGAAATTTATACAGGGGTGATGTCTGAATGAAAAGGTATGGTATCTTCGGCGGGACATTTAATCCTCCTCATTTAGCGCATTCTGTACTTGCGGAAAAAGTGAGAAAAGAATTAAATCTTGATAAAGTGATTTTCATACCTTCAGCAGTACCTCCTTTGAAAGATGAAAAAGAAGTCCTTGAAATCAGGCACAGGCTCGAGATGGCCAAAATTGCATTCGGTAATAATCCTGATTATGAGGTGAGCGAAATTGAAATTAACAATTTAAACGGAAAATCTTATACAGTTGACACATTGCTGTGTTTGCACGAATTATATAAGAAAGAACAGGTAAAATTTTACCTGATTATCGGAGCGGATAGTCTTATTGATTTTCCGAAATGGAAGAATCCTGAAAAAATATTCGAGCTTGCAGAAGTAGTGATTCTTAACAGGCCCGGGTTTTCAAAAGAAAAAATTAAATCCGGATATTTGGAAAAAGTCAGGTTCATAGATACAGAGTTACTGGATATTTCTTCAACTATGATTCGTGAAAAAGTAAGAAATAATAAGTCAATTAAATCTCTTGTTTTACCCGAAATAGAAAAATATATTACACAAAATAACCTTTACAAATAATTAAATCATATGGAAGAACAAAATATTATTGCCGAAGAACCGCAGGAATTATCGCAGATGGATGCAATTTCAGGTGTATTTACCGAACCCGGAAACACATTCGAAACGATTATGAAATTTCCAAAAAAGAATTTCTGGCTATTGCCGGTTTTAATACTGGTTATTACCAGCGTAGTTTCGTCTTTTCTCTTTTTTTCTGATGCTGAACTTGTCGGGAAAATGATGGATAAGCAGAAAACAAAATTGAGGGAAAGAATGATGGAAAACGTGAAGCAGGGTAAAATGTCCCAGGAACAGGCAAATGACGCAATTGAAAAAGCCGAAAAATTTATGGATCCGAACGGATTATTCTTTAAGATTACCGGATTTGCGGGAGCTGTTGTTGCCCCGTTCATAATGCTTTTTGTTCTTGCAGTAATTTATATGCTTATGCTGAAAATGTTTAAAGTAAATTTTGAATTTACGAACATCTTAAATGTGGTCGGGCTGGCTCTCACAATAAGCGCGGTAGGCGGTGTTTTGGGTATAGTGCTTTCGATTATTATGGGAGACCTTACATCAGTCGGTCTTGCACTTTTCCTGAAAGCAGATGTAGTAGGGGAAACTCTGCACGGACTGATAATGAAACTCGATGTGTTTTCCGTCTGGTTTTATATTTTAGTCGCAATCGGGCTTGTAAAAGTGGCAAAAATAAAACCCGCAATTTCATATTCTGTTGTATTCGGATTGTGGATAGCGTGGCTGCTTCTTACAACCTTTGTATTCAGCATGTTCACGTAATAAACTGCAGATGACTTTGCAATTTAATTTTATATGGATTTGTGGCATTGCTATAATGCCGCAAATCTATTTTTATTTTATAAGGGCGATTTTCTGAACTCCCCTGAATCCTTCGGTCTGCATCATTACAATGTAAATTCCGCTAGGGAGCCCTGATGCATCAAAAAAAGTTTCGTATTCACCTTCTTTTAAAATCTGTTTGACTAATACTGATAAAAGCTTTCCGGTTATGTCAAAAATCTTTAATTCTACATAATTCTTTGACGGTATCTGAAACCTGATTTTAGTGACCGGGTTAAACGGATTCGGATAATTGTTCAGTAGTTTACAGGATGATGGAATTTCAGATGAAATCAAATTAATTCCCGTCGTTCTTATTCTGAAATTAGAAATTAATGACCAGTCACTTGTTCCGAGCTGATTTTTCGCATTGACTCTCCAGAAATATTTCATTCCAAGCTGAAGAAAATCAGGACGCATTTGCAGAGGTGTATTTGAAACAACGGTATCGAACATAAAAGCAGGATTCGAAAATAAAGAGTCATCCGAAACCTGCACCTCGAAAGTATTTGCATATGCATTACTGTCCCATACTAATGTCACGTTTTGTAATTGATTTGTAGCATTTTTTGGCGGAAGAATTAAAACCGGAACAACGGGAATTGTTAAAAGAACTCTCATTGCACTGTCTTTTCCATAAACATTCGAAAACCTGTCCAGAACAAAAACAGCTCTTGGAATCGTAACTGCTTTGCCGTTAATATGTACAGTTGCAGTCAGAGTCGTGTCATTTACCAGTGCATTGAAATTTGCTGTTACACCTGTTGAATCAAAAAATATTTGAAAATATGGTGATACCAGCCACTGAGTACCATCCCCTATAATTGTAACGGGAAAATTTGTTCCCTGGTAACCGCTGTCCGGATAAACCTGCTTGACAGACTGGGACAGAGAAGTTGAAGAGATAATAAAAATTGCAAAAAAACTAATGAGACTTTTTTTCATTATAGTAATCTTTTATTTTTCCCAGAACATTATAGTTTTTAATATATTGATGCTCGGCGGTTTTATGTTCTATTTCTTCCAACAGTATCATTGCAAGTGAGTCCTGTCCCGAATTCGAATATATTGAAAGTAAATTAATCTGTGATTCAATCAAAAAAGGATTTCTGGTTTTTAAATCAAGAAGTAATTTAACCGCATTTTCGGTATCGTTCAACATATAAAAGGAAGATGCTTTGTTGTTCAGAATGGCAGGAGAAGTAGGCGTTAATTCAAGGGCATTATTAAAAGATTTCATAGCTTCAGTGTAATTCTTTAATTCGAAATACCCGATTCCGCGGTAATATTCTACGGGCATGCAGTTTGCATCAACAGGATAAATGTCATCATTTATATCGTTTATTTTATCGAGCATCGAATTGTAATTCCCGGAGATTTTATCTTTTATGGCATTTAAATATGTTACCTCATACCTGTACCTGTAAAAGCAAAAGACAGTCGATGCCGTTAAAACAATTGTTGCTATTCCCAATATAGCTGTCTTAATTTTA
>Ga0224522_1000323_pt1 | contig 17960 bp, 28 predicted proteins | sample CFST25metaG_FD_182733 | JGI IMG/M metagenome (GOLD analysis project Ga0224522, IMG submission 182733) | Peat soil microbial communities from Stordalen Mire, Sweden - C.F.S.T25 | ecosystem: Environmental > Terrestrial > Soil > Wetlands > Peat | place: Sweden: Norrbotten County, Stordalen Mire...
CACTAGCCTTTGCTGTTTTGTACCCTTCAAGCTGTTCTGCTGTTACGTTTTCCATGCTGGTAAATATAGCAAATAATGAGAATAATTCAATATCTAGTTAGTATCTTCATGAATTTGGCTTTTTGATTTTTTTTGTTTGCCCGGCCAAGGATGGCCGGGCTTGCAGTTATGCCCCTTGCGATTTTCATGTGCAGCGGGAATGCACCCAACGCCCGCTGTTCACCGCGTTGTGGCATAGGCAAAACAAGGCGGCCACAATCGCGGTGAAACGCGATTGTTAGCTGGGAAATCTTGTTTTGTTGCTGCATTCCTGCCGTGGTTTCCATGAATTGTCGCTAATTCCTGAATTTAACTTTGGCAAGTTCTGTCTTGGTTCTGTCAATAGAAACCAACCCGGAGCATTCATTGGAATAGGTGACCATCACAACATTATTGCCGTGAATTATTCGAAGCATCATGAAATGCCGTGCTGTAGATTTTTCCACATAGTTCGCTTCATACATGTCAACGCTATCGTTTAAAATCTTCGCTCTGCCTAAAGCTTTCAACGGAGCCATAAAGAAATCCTTATCAAATTCTTTTGTATATTTGGTTTCATAAAATGTCCAAAGTTCACATTTCTTTATTACTTGAATTTCTCGCTCATCGGAATCATTAGTTATCGACTGAATTTTTCCGTTCAGTTGTCTAAAGTTAAGAGAATCCAGAAAACGGGCGTTCACAGCGCAGTTTGCAATTAGAAATAGCAGCAAGTGCATCAAATTTCCCGTTTTTTTTGATGATCATTGTTGTTGACACTGTACAAATAGCTGATTTTCATGAGCAATCCCATGTGGATATCTCCCGATAGTATGATTTCATTGGATCTTGAAGCAGTAATATATTCTGTATTTCATGCGCTTTGGATATCGCAATTTAGTGGTTCACTTTCGCTGTTCATTGGTGGCAAGAATACTGTTCTTTTTGCTGAAATTGGTATCCAGCTAACGCCGCCTCTTCACTGTGCGCCGCACATCGGCACAACAACGAGGCGGCGTCACAGTGGAAGGGCATTGTTAGGCTGAGATCTGTGGTCACGATGGCATTCGTTTCGATTTTTTCATGAAATTTTTGCTGAATAGTTCTTGTTCCTCATTGTTATTCACGAAGCAACACGGCGAAGCCGTTTTCATAAAGAACATTATTACGTTCGGCATTTGTCCAGCCTAGAGCGAAAAATATTTGATTGGTCAATAATTTCCCTATTGTCCCTGATTTCATTGGTTATGCCGCTGATTGGCATATAGGATGAGATATCCCATCTGAGATAAAACTGATAACATTTGACATCATATTCATAGGCGAACAAGTGTATCTCCATACCCATTTATGAACTGGGGGCCTTTTGTGAATTTCACATAATCACATTTCCCAATATATTGAATAGTCGCTTTATAATACATTGTTGGGCTCCAGTCATTGCATATAATGCTTGGCGGGAAAGTTGCGGATACAAAGAAAGTGTCGCGTTTTTTTGAAACTCCAAAATTGGTTTCGCCGCAAGGAATTTGAACTAAATGTTCAACTTGAATAATTGAATCGCTGATTTTGGTTACTCGTGGGTAATCTGTAAAAGGAAAATTGACATCTGTAAGCGTGGTGTCCTTTAGGATATTAAAGGAAATAATGGAATCAGGTGCAGAATTCGAATTCGTCAATGATGTATTCTCATTTTGACATCCGATGAGAACTAGAAATATTAAGACAGCCATCGATTTGATATACATGTGGTTCCTTGTGTTGTTGATGTTCTTCATGTTAGCCTAACGCTCCATATTCACCGCGTCGCGGGGAATCGGCACAACATCCAGCCCGCGATCGCGGTGGAATTGGATTGTTATGTTTAATCCATCGAGTCATTTGTGTCTCGAAATATCAGTCTATCAAATTTCCCGCTAGCCCATGATATTTTTATTACTTGGACGGCAACCCATACCGTGAAAGCGGTTGGAATGAAAATTTCGGGATTTAATTTCCATAATTTATACGCACCAAACCAAACAAACGTTAACGTAGCCAAAAAGAATCCGTAAAATGATCCATAAAAGAAGTTATCACCTATTCCTTTGAGCGAGAAATTTCGATTCGAAATAGTTATAATTGCGGCTGCGAATAGCGTGAGTAGAATACAAAGAATGCCAAATCGCATACCGTTTACTAGAATTATTGAGGCGATTTGATGTTGTGTAATGTCCATCAATTTTGGCTCCTTTTCTTGGATGAATATGGGATCAGTTTTACATCATAGCTCGCATCAGAAGGTCTAGCTTCACATATTTGAATGTGGCCAGGAATCTGAGCAATTAGTACGTTTTTTTCGGCCTGTAATCTGTCAGATTTTGGGCCAAAAATCACTTTGGATATGGTGCCAACTCTTTCCAATGTGTTAGCAGAGAGGGAAACGTGTCGTATTTCATGCTCATCAATCCAAACTCTTGATTTTGTAGCTAATACTTTTTGCATGACTGCGGTTCTTGATTCGGCAATAAATCCAGTTTTGATATATTCACTTAGCGATATAATTGGTCTACTTTTTTTGTATGTCACTTTAAATATTCCATCGTTTGGTTTCAATTTCCCTAAATCTGTTTCTATTGCTATGCCAGTTCCGCCACCAGCATATGTCCCCCATAACCGAGGATTAGAAATCGCATCGGCACTTGAAAATGAGCATATGCCAAAATTATCAATTTTCGTAGTGAATGCTGTCTTCATTTTCATCGCATCACTGAAAAATGAATTTTTATCGAGTTGATCTTGCAGCCATTTTGACCGCAAATCAGTTGCACGGTTTCTATCAAAGCTTTGTTCATAACATAGATAATCCAAAAAGATGCTAAATTCATCAAAACTGAAATCCGTATTGAATATTGGCGACATTTCAAAAACATCGTTTTGTTGCTTTCGATTGTCGTGCCAAAACTCATTCGAGTTTATTGTTGCGGCCACACGATCAAAATCAAGTTTGGATTGTAGTGATCTGAATTTAATCAGTTTCATTGTGCAGCCATATTATTGTTGTTTATGAACATAACGCACCATATTCACCGCGTCGCGGGGAATCGGCAAAACAACGAGCCCGCGATCGTGGTGGAATTGGCGTGTTAGGGACGATCAGTGGTAACATCGGCAGTCGTTCCATAGAATCAAATTATCCATCAAATGGAAATTCGTGTTGTTGTTAATCATCTTTTTGATTTATTACATCTCGTTCTAACGAAAGAGTCTACGTAATATCCAATTAGCATTATCGGCACTATGCTTATCATGCCAAAAATTGCCTTTAGTGGCCAACCGATTCCCATTACCCCATTTACAATTTCTTTAACCACCGGAATGTTTTTCGCGGCAACGCCGCGGAACTGATTTATTTCATTGAATCCATCAATATCAAAGCCGTAATATTTCAAAAGGTACATATCAACTGTATTGTTCCACCATGCAAAATACACGATCAAAGACGCGAGAACAACTGGACCAATAACACAGTATCCGATTACAATAGATTTGTAATTATCAAATTTCCGATGCAAAAATTGCAAAACCAGGACTGGCGAAAACACAATCAAACCAATCATGATCACATTCAATATATTGAGCCAAATCATCAATTGGATTTCGAAATTCGTTTTGCGCTTGAAAACAAGCCGCCACCACCCAATTGGTATTCATCATCAAGATTTACGATATAATAATCCCCGCCAACATGCAATTTCCATTTACCAGTTCGCAACACCTTTCCGTTATCATGAACAGTATAAGTGTTGTTAGAATCAAGAATTAGGAGGCAACGGGTACAATTAGGATATTCATTAAGCGTGTAAGTGCCAACATTTTCAAGCTCCATCTGTTTAAAACCAAAATGTTGCAAACAGCAATATGCGGCAAAAGGAATTGACAAAATAGCAGCCGAAATCAATCGTTTCTTTCGCTTTTCCTTTGCTTTGCTGAAAATAACGATCAGAATGGTTATTAGGGTGGGAATAGACAATACAAAATATACCAGCAATACCAAAAGTTCGCCTAGTGCAGCCATTGAATTGCTCCTGCTCGGTTCATTATGTGACTATTTTGAAATAAACCTTTTCGGTGTTTGACAACGTTCGAATCTTGAGATTTCCCAACCAGGGAAATTGCTATTACACGGGCTAATGAAATTGCGTTCATTTGATTGCAGCTATTTCATTGGCACAAAATTGTTGGCCGCGCCGCAGGCGTCTCCCTAACGACGCCTCTTCACTGTGCGGAGCACATCGGCACAACAACGAGGCGACGTCACAGTGGAAGGGCATTGTTATGGATTCTTTCTTTTTGCATGATTAATATCAGCTAAGGTGCTCTCAATAAGGTTTTTTAATGCCTTATCTGTTCTTTTATCAAATTTTTCTTGGCCCTGAGTTTGCCAAGTAACACAGAAAGCACAATCAGATTTTAAATTATTGGCAGAAAAAGAGTTCCCAAACGGCAAAATGCAATTCTTCGTTATCTTTAGTGTCCAACTGCCGGTTTTTACATTAAACACGTTAGAATTTGTATGCGCTCGGCCGTCATCAAGGGCGATTCCAGATAAATTCAGGGCTGAATTCTTAGATATTTTTGTCGTATCAGCAAGGTCGTTTAGATTTTTTGTATAGCCAAATTTTCTCAAATACAAATTGATGGTGTCATTTTGCTTCCTATCGGCACTAGGTAAAAATATTTGTGGAACAGATTGGCAAAATATTGCCGTATTCAATAGCAGAAGTGTGGTGAGTAAGAGTGTGCAACTTGGAATTGCAGGCGCCAGAGCGATTGCGGTAATTCTACGTCTATTCATGGCTTGCCATACTGCAAAATATTTTCACAATGATTTATTGAGTCGGCGTCGGGATTGTTAGGTTCATAAATATTCCATTCCTTAGCTGAGCCACCCTTGGCAATGCGAACATGTTTATTTGAATCGAATTCAACATACAGCTTTTGGCTTTCAAATGAAGATCCAGATAATATTTCGAATTTGCATTTTGAAAATCCAAACGATGCCGAAGGCTTGTAATTATTTTTGATTAGATCCAGGATTACACCGGCGTTGCACTTGTTATTTTGTGAACCATCAACAAAGCAGAAGAATGTGCTATTCGAATTCAAATTGAATTCGCGCAATGGGTCGGCACGGTTTTTACATGAAATACAGATTATGGTAGTGAATATAAAGAGAATTTTTGAGTGTGTTTTCATTGTTGCTGATCCCGGCCGGAGGCTCTCCATAACGCCCGGTATTCACCGCGTTGCGGTGAATCGGCAACACAGCAGCACCGCAATCGCGGTGGAATCCGATTGTTATGGCGAGGTTTGCTGCTTATCATGGGGATTTTATCATTCATTAATTATGGTGGAGTTTCAACCCAGTTTTCAGTCTTGAGACCATTGACTCTAGAAAATTCACCAACATTATTGGATACTAGAATCATTTCATTAGAAATTGCCGTAGCAGCGATAAGCATATCCATCGCACCGATTACAGTACCTTTTGATTGAAGATCCGCTCGTATTCTTCCATAGGATCTAGCAGCAACGGCATCAAAATCGATCAGATTGAATCCGGATAAGAATTTGTAAAGTGCTGTTTGTGTTTCTTCGAATTTGGAACTCTTGGTAATGCCAAATTCCAACTCGGCAACAGAGATTGAAGATACACATACATTTTCAATTCCTGCATTTTTGATCCAGGATTTGGAACCTTCGAATCGATTATTGATGATATAGATGCAGATATTCGTGTCAAGAAGGAATTTCACAGAGTGTATTCCTTGGTTTCAACAAGTTGTTCCCGTTCAATTTTGAAATCTGTCGGGAATGAGTTAATTCCATCGATATATACGGCTTCCCATTTTCCTTTTGGAATTAGCACAATCATATCACCCATTCGCTTGATTAAGACCTCCTCTTGGTCTTCGAAGCGATATTCTCTTGGAAGCCGAACAGCTTGGCTTCGACCGTTCATAAATAGCTTGGCAGTGGTCATGGAATCCTCCGTGGTTCTATCATAATATATACCTATTAGGGGAAGAAGTCAAGAATTTTGTTTCTCATGAGATTTCATGATTGGAACCGGGATCAAAATATTTCACGGGTATCACAATTTCGTTTGCTGCTGAATAGCCATAACGCCGCCTGTTCACCTAGTCGCGCACATCGGCAAAACAACAAGGCGCGATCTAGGTGGAACGGCCGTGTTAGGGATGATCTGCTGCTCGTAACATGTTTATAAATCGAATTTTGCTCTGTCTTTATCTGGCTACTCCATTGAAAGAAATTCATTGACGCTTGTTCTTGCTGCAATATCCCTACATATTTCCAGTCGCGTTAATTTTGCATTTCAGAATGTGCACTATCGAATAGGGACGTCTATCGAAGCAATGGCTACACATTCTTCATTTTTCACAATGTATGCTTTCACCTCATGCGTTCCTGAATATGAAGTGTGTTCCCAATTCTCATGAATACGAGATCCAACGGATTCAAATATTTCTCCTCTCGGCTCTTTGGCATACTTCCCAGTATTCGTTACTTGCCAAAAAACTTGGTATGGCATACTGATATTGTCCACTCTCACGACAAATTTTAAGTAGACATTTTTAGGCACACCTCGATTAATTGTTGGCCACAACGGCTTAACATCATTCTTTTTCTTGTAAACGTTGCATGAAATTTTGGCATTTCCTTTTATTTTGACATTCCACCAAGGGATTCGAGCATGTGTAGTAGGTCCTTTGGGTGGAATTTTTGATGGAAGATAACTTGGGCCCTTTCGAGTGTTATCGTCTGCACGCTTAACAATATCTGAGCCAATTGCTTCGTTTAGAACTTTAAGGCTTGCATCATAATTTTGGTATCCAAGCTTATCGAAATCTGCAATAGCCTTGTCAAGCCATGCGAAGAAAGCTATTCGTCTTGCTGGGTATTCATTCCACTTGTCAGCAAAATTCTCCCCAGGCTCAACAGGGTTAAGAATTATCCACTTTCCATTCGAAAACTGTATTACTCCTTTCATTTTCGAAAGGATTTTTCGAATAGCATCATAAGTATTCTCTTCGCCTTGATAAGCTCGTGCGGCAAGAGTTGTAATGATTATCGAGACCGGACGATTTTCGCTTTTGCCAAAATATATGTCCCTGTGACGCTTTAATATTTGAACAGCGCGCTGTAGTGGTGTTTTAACTTTCCATTCGGGAACATCTTCAATGGATGCCGTAGCTTCATCAAGAATCAATTGTTTCTTCTTCCGAAGAACAATTTCCATCTGTTTGAAAAACCAGTTAGCATACTCCTTGGGATTAGAATGCTGCCATCTCGTTAACTCAGTATCAGTTAACAGTATCCCTTCTGGCGGAGCCTCACGATTTGGAATAGATGGAAGCACATCCATATGAAATGCGCAGTTATCAATATTGTCATATTCAATAACCCAGCATCTTCTAGAGGGCTTCACCGTACCATCTAGCTTGTCATGTTGCTCAAGTCGATCACCAACCAGTTTTTTTAAGTCGGCTTGAGAAATTGATTCTTTCTTAATATCAAGCTTGCACACTAAATCAATATCATATTCGCCATGGCGACCTTGAGGCATTACTACAGTGCCCAAACGAAATGAGCCTTGTGGGAATAAATCCGGACTGTATTTTTTCAGGCTTGAATCGTCTGCGGATAGAAATTCAGCAATATCGGTGTATTTAATTACAGCATCTTCATATACTTCATCAGGTATATCAAGATCGCCAACAATATTTTCCAAAAGCCTATCTATTTGTTCGTTGTATGTCATCTGTGCTGCCTATTTATGTATAGGGGTAAAATCAGGAGCGTGGTGAGTGAAAAACATTTCGGCAACTTGCGGCGCATGTATGCGACTAAAATGTGATGCCTTTGCTATTAATTTGTCCACCTTTTCGGCGCCATCCAAATTGAACAATCCTTTCGGGACGTCAGGATTAATGCGACACACATTGTTTTTTCCGATTAGGAATCGAGCTTGATTCGTTGCAGAGATACCTTGCGCTCGCATTAGTAAATCTACAATTCGAGCATTCTTTATCCATGGCAGTTTACCCCCATAATCTAGTGATTTCGTATGACTTTCAACCTCAGAAAAAGTTCCAATACTTAGCACTTTGGTGTTTTCTAATTTCACACCAAGTGTTCCAAAAGACTCTGTAATTGCAGACATTATTGGATTGTTTGCCCAGACGCCTCCATCAATCATTCGAATATTTTCGACTTCTTTGCAAACCGGGAAATATGTTGGAGCTGCACTGGTTGCTCGAGCAACTTTCCACGCAGGAACCTTATAGTCCCTTCTCAATCTTTCAGCGTGTGAGGTTCTGAATATGTATACATCATTATCATCAAGATTATATGATGGGATTAAAAGTCGTTTTGTGCTGTCGCCTAAACGTTTATCTTGGAAGTATTGTTTAAGTGTTGATTCAAGATTTTTAGGCGAGTATTTCCGTCGAAACAGTTGACTTACCCAGCCAACGAGCGATAAGTCAAAAATGCTTTCGCCGTCATTCATATATAGATTGACGATTTCTCTTGGTCGCATTCCAAGGCCCAATGCAATTGCAATAATCCCTCCAGTGCTCGTTCCTGCGATCAAATCAAAATGATCGATTATTCTGACCTTGTAGTCATCTTCGATAGCGGCAAGAATAGCTGCTGAAAATACGCCTTTAATTCCGCCTCCATCTAGAGATAGAATTTGAATATTATCCATTTTGTTTAAATCCTTTAGTCCGTGTTAAAGTGTTGCGAAATTTCCGCCCGGAGGGTCTCCCTAACGAACCATATTCACCGCGTCGCGGGGAATCGGCATAACATCGAGCCCGCGATCGCGGTGGAATTGGATTGTTATGCATAATGTGTTCTGTGTTGCGGGTACCACAAAGCAGTTGAGCTATTTCAAAGATGCTGCAATTGAATCGGCACAAAGATCTTGTTCATTTGGCCAAGCGATATAGCGCCCGAAATTTTTCACTTGTTTGAAATATTCAATATTCTGGAGTTCAACGAAAACTCCTTCATGAATATACCCCGAAACATCAAGAATGCCAGATTTCCCATTATCCAAATCAACTTTGATTGTGTAATCAGTGTTGGGAACGATGGATGTAATTCTTACCATTGGTGCCTCACTTGAGTGGATCTATTTTCATGGGGGTTTCACCATTAACAGCGAGAGTCCAGTTTGCGATTAAGTCTTCTTTTCGAATTTCAATCCAGGCTTGCACAAGTCGCATCTGTTTTTGGGGAAGTTTGCCTTCTAAAATTTCACCAGTATCAATAGAAATTGTGGCTTCAAAATCATTGTATTGGACATGAATGTGAGGCAACTTGTGTTCTTTGTTGTCGTAAAAGAACATTCGAATCAGAATCCCAAAGAACATAGAAATTGTCGGCATTTACATCTCCTTTCATGTAAAATACACTTTTTATTCCGATTTCGCAACTAGCATGATGAATTCAATTGTCTTCACTTTGGCTATTTATTTGAGTTATAAAAATTGGCATTCGTTAATATCAGCGCGAACTAGGAAATTGGCATTCAAATTTCACGGCTGAAGGCCGTTCTGTTGTTCATTGCAGCTGATCCCCCCGGGAGGTGTGCATAACGCCCGCTCTTCACCATGTCCCGGAAATCGGCACAACAACGAGCCGGGATCATGGTGGAAGGCGATTGTTGGGGAATTTGTTATTTTGTTTTGATCGTTCGGCATTACAATTTCTTTGAATATTTGGTTGGGGAAATCACATCAATTTCAAATGGAGTGATTTGTACTGTTTCATGAAGGCGAAGGAGGTTGGTATTGGTGTTGTTATTTAAGAATAAACAATCATTCTCGAAGGAAATATTCCAATGTGGCAGTTGATCGATCATCTGCTTGCCAATTCTTTGCATAACACATTCTATTGCCTCTTTCTTTTTCTTTCCACTCGAAACCAAGATGCTAATCTCTTGGGAAATTTGATTCATACTTCGAACATAGCTCATTGCTTCTAACACCTTTACTGCGATAGAGCCAGTCGTGTCATTTGACATATAGAATCCAAATCGGATTTCCTCTTGATTTTTGTAGTGCGTTATTTTCTGGTATTCCGGCTCATCATGTAATGTTCCGGAGATTGGGCGGAATCGTCTATTTTCAAAATCTGTATAGCTTACGCATCCAACGCGTTGGTATTTGTGATTCAATTTAAAGTCATCATTTGCGGGTTTAGCGGAGGCCATAGCTTTCATGAATGATTTTGATTGGAAGCCAATGATATATTTTCCAAATTTCCGAGCAGAAGCAATCGATCGAGTTGTGCAATACAAATATGGGGAGCCGAAGTCGCTAATCAAGGAAGAATGCTGATCGTCTTTATCTTGGTGAGTCATATATTCAAATGGGTCGCCACGGGAATAGTCCCCCTGGAAGGATAGGACATATGATAGTGCATTAGCTAATCGGATTTCCCCAGAGAGAAAGCGATCCATGTGTTCACGTTTTTCAAATCCACGATAAACATATGTATCACAATGGCAATACTCTGTTGCGTTGGCTAGAATGGGTTTTTTGCTCATTATTTCTTTGCGGCGGACGATGAATCACACAAATGGGCTCTATTATGGGACTGCCATTGACTGTTATCTAAGTAGTAAAGGCAGGCGTCAACTATGACTGCATGAAATTTGTTATCTGGATCAACCGGACTGATTGTCTTCATTGATTGCCCGTGTCCAATTCCAACGCAATCGAAAACTTCATGTTTCTTGCTTTGAATGCATCCGTCGCCTGATCGATAGTTAACCCAGAGATTTATATGTCGTTGATCAGAGGATATCGCTCCGTCCATACTGTATAAAATATCTGATGAAGTTGATCTATTCCATTTCGATCCATCAATTTCGCATTTATTTGTATTGAAGCGAAGCCCAGAGACATCACCAGCCTCTCCACTGACATTCCCACTAATATGCGACATGTCTCCAAAAACCCACGTAATATAGCCATTCACCTTAGAAATATCACCTGTAACATCCTCCATAATGCAACCAAATTTGTTTGATATATCTCCAGTCAATTTTGGGCTGATACAACCTTGAAGGCTTGGATTAATTTCTCCAACCAAGTCAGGTCGCAATGATCGATTATTTCGTAATTCATTGACTGATATGTCCGCACATGTAAATGCTGCCGATATAGAAGGCAGAATTACCATTATCAAAACGCTATAGTTTGAGATTTTGAGGTTTGACATGTTCTGTTCTCCGTTTGGATTCAGGATTTCAAGATGTATTCAGTGGTTGCTAAATTTCCCCAACAGACGGTATTCACCCTGTCCCGGCTTGCCGGGATCAGGGTGGAATCCGATTGTTCCCTGGTCTCCGGTTACACTGTGTTCCTGCCCCATTGCTGCGGTAAAATCCGTGTTCAGACATTTTGCCCATGGATTTGAAACTGATGGCAAAATTTTGTTGTTGCTTGTTGTGATTGAATTGGTTGCTGTTGTTGTTCCGCTCATCGTCAAATCGGCAGTCACCAGATTAATATCGAAATTCAATCTGGATGACGAAGCGAGATCAACGCCGGGGGCGTTGCGCGCGTGCGCTATAGACTCGTACACATAGGTGTAACATAAAAGCGTTGCTTTATATGTTACACCTATGTGTACGAGTCCCTGCCGTGCCGTTTGATCGATGAGCGGCCTTTTGGATTTTACCGCATCCTCCAAATGAACCGCCGAAGCGTGGTCGGACATTTCACCGGTTCCAGCACTGGCACCACACATCTCACCGGTTTCAAGTGTTGCTGTTATTTTCTTGTTGCGGTTCATTTGGCTGCTGTTTATATTGTTGCTATTGCCGTTTTATGGGGCAGGAATGCCGCTGATCCAGGGAACGAACCATATTCACCGCGTCGCGGGGAATCGGCACAACATTGAGCCCGCGATCGCGGTGGAATTGGATTGTTATGCATGGTCTTTGTTCATTGCACTAGATCTTTGGGAAGAATTTTTTAACATTTGGAAAGCGGCCCTCGTTTTCCCACATCATGGGTTTTTCAAAAATTCTGACTTGCCAATTAGATTTATTCCAATGGTAACGAATGAATTTTGTTTTAAACTTCACGTCGGATCCAATTAACCTAGGTGAACAGTCGACTTGTAAAATATCCCGGCCATCACGTTTCCATGAGGATTTCCCGGTTTCGGTCAGAATAATTTCATGACCCACGGAATCTGATGTAGTAGCCATGGTATCATTATCGATTACCCAAAGAATCCTTGTGGTAATTCCAGAGTAAGATCCAAAATCACTTGAGTAATCTTCGGAAAGCACAAAGAATTCCATCGTACTATCTATAATCGTATCTCTGGATAAACTTGAAAATGGTTGCGCCGGGATCGAGGTGCTATTTGAATGTATTTTCGATTCAAAGCGAACTTCACCCTTGGCATATTTGTTCCAGGTTGCTGAATTCCATTTAGCGTGAATTTTCTTATCGTTTAGTTTGCTGTCTATGTATAATCCAATAGTGTAGCTTGTGTCTTTTGGGCAAAAGGAATTTGCCTTCTTAAGATTTAATGCATGAACGGACATGGATATAGGGATAATCAACAATATTGATGTTGGGAATTTCATATAGTTGTTTTTAAATCCTGGTAACACAAATTTCCCCCCGCCGGAGGCGTGTGCATAACGCTCCGTCTTCACCATGTCCCGGATATCGGCACAACAACGAGCCGGGATCATGGTGGAAGCGGATTGTTAGCTGAGATATTTGTTTTTCATTCATTCAAATCGCCATCAAAATTGTGGTTCTTGGGGATTATTCCAATGTATGGCGGCTTTCTTTTCCATGGTCGCCAGGGATTCATTTTCTTTAATGCCGCATTGATCATTGCGACCAAGGAATTTCCCTTTTCTTCGAGGTATTCTACTTGATAATACATTGCGTCTGTTAGTGTCTTCAAATTCACAACAACCAATTGACCTACGATTTTCTCAACATCTCGTAAATCAAATTCTTCAACATGATGCTCGCATTGCCAAGCATTCAATTTGGGTTGATATTCTTTGGAATAGATTTCATTTCTTTTTGCAATCGTATTTGTTAATGCACTAATATACCCTATATACTCTCTTGCTTTAGAAGGAAATTCAGGCGCAATTATTCCGCTAAGAAATCCGATTTTTGTTATGTCAAAGTTATTGATTACATAATCGTTTCCAATGGTAGGCAGGATTAACAAGTGGCGATAAGGTTGGATCTTATTTTCTTCAAGACCAATTTTATCAATAGATCGCGAAAATTCGATTCCACGAGTTATGGTCCATGCGAGATCAATCGCATATAAATTTTTATCTTTTTTGGATTTAATTTTCTCGACAACGAATTGCGTAATAAGATTGCACATAAGAGTGATTAACCCGCCCAAAATAACAGCCATGATATTCCAAAAGTATGGATTATCGAGTAGTCCTTTAGGGGAAATTATTTTTGCTACAGCATTGGAATTCACTATAACCGTATCATGGGACACTTTCGCAATGCCAACCCATTCGGTTGATGAATATGCCGTAGAAAAAATTGAAGATATAGATTCGCCCAGCATTTGATCTCCTGTTGATTTTACCAGTGATACAGCGGTATTATTGCAATGCTGTCTACGTCATGGATCCGATCGAATGAAAAGCGAACTTTAACTTTTTCACTTGGATTTTCGATCGGGCAAGGGGTCTTTGCCTTTATTAATTTTATGCGATCTGATTTGGAATATTCATAGCCAACGTATTCAAGTGAATCGATATATCCTTCCTTTGCTTCAACAATGCATTCAAGGTTGTTGCCAAATGTTGTTGATTTGCAATTTTGGATGGATATATTATTATTTTGGTGTGCTGGATCTATTACCTTGATGTCCGGAAGTGTTGCGCCAATAATTAGCAATCCATGAGTAGATGAAATTACATAGCAAATGGCGGCAAGGACAGAAGCAAATAGCCCCAGATATATTGCTGCTTGTGTGATTTTGGCTTCTTTAATTTTTGCCGTTTCCAGCTTGGTTTCGAATTTTGAAGCTTCATCCCAATCCTTATACCACTGATTATGGTTCACCGAATCATCTTCTGGATATGGGTTTTGATGTCGCCCAACACCATTCCTGTTGTCCAAAAATCCACGGGGTACCTGTTTTGATTGCTTTATTTTCATCGGAATTCCTTTTGGTTGAGAGTAATTGATTCAGGATGAGGAAATTGCGGCTTGAGTAATTGTTCAACAATAGTATTCTTTTGCATCTGCTGTTTTGGTCGTTGTTCAGCTAACGACGCCTCTTCACTGTGCGCCGCACATCGGCACAACAACGAGGCGGCGTCACAGTGGAAGGGCATTGTTGTGCACAATTTGTTATTGTTTTTCATTTGCCTCTATGCTGTTCATATAAATCCTGAAGGAGGCCATGATAATCGCATGACGCTTCATTGCTGTCTTTTTCTAAAAATCCAAACTGACTATTGAATTGATTTAATGCTGATATTGCTTTTGTTGCAGAGTCGTATCCTTTTTCGAATCGCTCAGGCTTCGTATTTAGAAATAGGCTCAAATTTTGATAATGGCCACATTTCCCGTTGCGGATTTTTTGGAATAATTTCTTGCCAGATTTTCTTCTTGCAGTTGATGCTTTTTCATCTTCTAAAAAATCTTTATGGATTCTGATAAATTCATACGCCATCAAGACATAGTCAAGTGTTGGCATGCGTTTTGGTTTTCGTTTGAATGCATCAAAATCTTCACAAAAATATGAATATCGTGCAAGGGCTTCCCACTGCAATTTCTCTTTTAGACATTCTCTAATATCGTTTAGCGATGAATGGATCACTTGGACACGATCAGCAATTGATTTTGAGATCAGAGTTGACAGGGATAGCTCGTCGTCCGATTGTTTGAATGCGTTATTCCAATTTTCTGCGATACTTGTTCCTAAAAATGCAGAGGTATTTTTCCTGGATTTATTTGACCAATCATAAGGTTCATATCCAATTTCATTTGAACTTGAGAAAAATATACTCGGATGCGGCCATTTATTCGCGTAACTGTATAGAATGTGGATATAAATCCGCTTGGCAATTTCAGTGTTTGTGCAGCTTTCTTCAAACTTGTGGTATAAGTTGTTTCGAATTGAATGAGCGTATTTTAATAGCTCTGCATCTGGACCGGATACGAGTTTAATTTTGACGGCGTGAGCAATTATTTTATCAAATCTCCTATCATATTCGAGTCGATATTTTAGCGAATATTCCCTTGGCGCATGATAATAATTTACCGTATCCATCAAAAATGCATGATTTCCCGCCTGGTACAACCAACCTTCAATTGCATTATCCAACAAAATCACGCCCAATTCGATTTCCTGAATGGCCCCGGAAGCAAATAATTGATTTGCATAGTAAAGGCGAAATAGTATTTGATTGGCTGAATACATGTATGGGTTTATTTCACAATGGATTTGTTATTGAATTTCATTTTCCTGCCCGGAGGGTCTGCACAACGTTCGGTATTCACCGCGTTGCGGTGAATCGGCATCACAACGAAACCGCAATCGCGGTGGAATCCGATTGTTACCCATGATTTGTTCTGTATTTATGCGTTTATATTTCATGAGGATTATTCTGCATCGGAATTCAGTGGGCTATGGTTTTTTGCATTGGAATTGCTGCTAATTCCATTTTCTATGAAAGCGGATATGAATTTTGCCTTGTACAATATTGCACAGCCTAGAGACAAATTTGCCGCATCATAAATTACAGCAAAAATCGGGCTTTTGCTGGACTGTAAATTGAATGCCTGGGTTCCTTCGGAAATTACAGTTAAACCTTGTTCGGTTATCCTCTGGTAGTCCAGGTATAGGCTCAAATCGGAAATTAAATTGGGGAATCCGGTTGATATGATGCTAATTCCCATGATTGAGATAGTAATCACAAGAATGGTTTTTCTTGAGAGTGTAAGCTGAATGTTTTGAATTGGTAGAAGTATGAATGACACGAGTTTTGTTTCCAGTTTGAATATTGCAAATGCAAGTATCAAGCTGAATAGAGGTTGTGCAAATGCTTGTATTGCAGTTTCAGAGAGATTCATATATTCTGGGTGAGATCCGGTAACAAGAATCGTGATTCCTCGAACAATTCCAATGGCAAAAATAGAGAATTGATATAGCCCGAATAACCGAATTATGATTATCAAAACATCTTTTGCGTTCATTGTTGCTCCATATTTTGTGTTATTTGTTGGCCCGCGCAGCGTGTGGGTAACGATGCGTCTTCACTGTGCACCGCACATCGGCACAACAACGAGGCGGTGTCACAGTGGAAGGGCCGTGTTGTGTGTGATGTTGCGGGGAATTGGCAATTCATGCAGCTTCTTTTTGTTTTCTAGACCGGATTGAACTTCGTGTTGAAGATCGAATTGGGGAATTTGCTCCGCTTTTTGGATCTGTTGTTGGTGTAAAGTTAATTGAAATATTCATTGCATTGAGTACACGTTTCACAGTATCAAATTTGGGTTGGGAATTTTCATTGAATGCCTTGTAAAGGCTTTCTCTACCAAGTCCAGAGTCCTTGGCGATAGTTGCCATTCCACGAGCTTTTGCAATATGTCCAATCGCTTGAAGAAGAAGTGGCAGATCATTATCTTCCATGATTGCAGTAAGATAGGCTGAAATCTTTTCTTCGGAATCAAGAAATTCCGAAATATCAAGGTTCTGTGCGATTTTCATGAGTGTCCTCCATATTCAATGGCAAGAGATTTTGCTTTTTCGATATCCTTCTTCTGGCTTGATTTATCTCCACCGATTAGAAGAAGTATGAGTTCATTGTTTCTTTTGGTATAGTAAATCCTATATCCAGGGCCATAATCAATTCTGAGTTCAAATACTTTATCCCCGAGTGATTTGAAATCTCCGAGATTTCCAAGTTCAATTCGCGTCAATCGCCTAGTTATCTGGGCAAACGCCCGCATATCCTTTAGATTATTTATCCATTTCACGAATTCATCTGTGCGTTTGGTTGAGTACATCTTTTACCAAAGTATCTTCTCGGATACAAGAAGTCAAGTGTTTGTTAAAATTTCCATGAGTAATGGATTTTTTATTGTTGCTGATCCCCCCCGGAGGGTGCACACAACGCCCGATATTCATGTTGCGCGCGTAGCGCGTCAACATGGAATTCGCGTGTTAGGCACAATGGTTGCTTCTTGCTAAGTTTTTCGCTATTTGCCTCTATTATTCCATCAATATTTACCCGTTTGCTTGCCAATGCGGGTACAATTATACTGTTAGGCACAATTGCATTACGGTAATAAATAGCTTCGCAGATTTTTGGTTTCTGCGAAGATGTTGTTTTGTTCAGCCCACCCCGATTTTGTTGCATTGTTTCGACCTTGTTGGCCCCTTGTTGGTCATTTCAATTTGGAGTTCAACTTTGCAAAAAGTTTTCCGATGTACTGGTCCCTGTCATCGGTCATGAATAGGACATGCTGATTTTCCAGGGCTTCCTGGCTTATTCCCCAGCGTAGCTGTGGGTATGGTGTCCATGACATGATGAAGCTGTTTAGGACGACATCAGGATCCTTCAGGCGTCGTTCAATTTCTTTGATCCGCTCGCGAAACAGGATTTTCTCGCTGGCTTGGCCTTCGTGCAGGAGTCCGTGAGGCTCGATGAAGGTCACAAATTGCATGTTCCCAATGACCATCCATAGGATGAAGTCAGGATGGAAGCCGCCCGCCTCGAAGAAGCCGACGCCTTTGCCACGGCTCATGTTACGCAACAAGTACAGCTCGATGCCTTCGACCTCCAGGCTCTTCTTGTTGCCTTCGGTCCAGCTTTTCAGGTCGGTGACGAA
>Ga0224522_1000324_pt1 | contig 17917 bp, 14 predicted proteins | sample CFST25metaG_FD_182733 | JGI IMG/M metagenome (GOLD analysis project Ga0224522, IMG submission 182733) | Peat soil microbial communities from Stordalen Mire, Sweden - C.F.S.T25 | ecosystem: Environmental > Terrestrial > Soil > Wetlands > Peat | place: Sweden: Norrbotten County, Stordalen Mire...
CTCTCTTATTCTCAGGATTTATTAATAAAAAATAATCCCTTCGATAATGCAAACGAATATACTTTAAAAAGAAATTCCTTCAGAAGGGAAAAATGGTTTTATGAACAGAGAATGTATCCGAATAATAATATTCCTGAAAAGGCATATGAAACAGCTTATGATCAAAAAATCCAATTAAATGAAAAAAACGGATATTACTTTGACAATACAATAACATGGTCAAATCTCGGACCTACACCCGGTTATTATTTTTCATATGGCAATATTTCTTCAAGAATTACTTCTGTAAAATATGACCCGCAAAACCCAAATACAATTTATTTAGGTGCAGCATTCGGGGGTATATGGAAATCGACTAACGGCGGGCTGAACTGGCTGCCTAAAACGGATAATGAAATTTCACTATCAACCGGTGCAATTGCAATTGACCCTGTGAATACAAACATTATTTATTACGGTACAGGTGAGGCTACATACAGCGGTGCTTCGTATTATGGGAGAGGACTGCTGAAATCCACGAACGGCGGTGACAACTGGATAAATTACAAAAACGGGCTGCCTAATTTGACTTACTTTTCAAGAATAGCAATCAGGCCAAATCATAATAACGAACTGCTGGCCGCGCTGGGAAGCAATGGAATTTACAGGAGCTCTGATGCAGGTTTGAACTGGACTTTATTAAGAAACGGAAGATGTGATGATGTGCTTTTTTCATTGACAGGTGATACTGCATATATTATCGGAAGCGGTCAGAGTATGAGGATATCAACAGACGGAGGGTTGACTTTTCCTGCTGCAATCGGAACCGGTATCGTAATTGGTGAAAGAAACCATTTTGCAATGTGCAAATCATCACCTAGTGTATTTTATGTTTCGGTTTACAGCTCAACAGGAATTGTATCAGTTTACAAATCCACAAATTTCGGATATAATTTTTCACAGCTTGTCCCGGCATTTGATTTTTCCGGCGGTCAGGCGTGGTACGATTTTTATATGCACGTAAATCCTTTCGATCCAAACTGCGCTTACGTCGGGACTATAGTAATTTTCAGAACTACAGACGGCGGAGCAAGTTTTCAGAATATATCAGGAGATGGAGTTCACGTTGACCAGCATAATATGGATTTCCATCCTACCGACCCCAATAAACTTTTTTGTGTAAATGATGGCGGTGTATGGACTTCATCCGACAGGGGTTCAAGCTGGACAAACCTGAATAGTTCATTAACCCTAACACAATTTTACAGAATGACTTCGGACCCTTCGAATCCGAATCACCTGCTGGGCGGAACACAGGATAACGGTACTCAAAGAACAACAGGTGCAAGAAATTGGAATGCCGCATTCGGAGGTGATGGAGGAGAAGTATGTTTCAGCAGTCAAAATCAAAATTATATATTGGGTGAAACACAAAATAATGGTTTGTACAGGTCTGTAAATAATGGTGAATTCTGGTCTTCGGCTACGTCAGGATTAAGCGGTAACGGTGCCTGGGTAGCTCCAATTCTTTCACATCCTGATACGAATGGAATTTTTTATACTGCAAGACAGCAGGTTTTTAAAACAACTGATTACGCAGGAAGCTGGACTCCAATTTCTTCGGGTACCAGCGGAATAATTGAAGAAATGGCAATAAGCAAAACTAAATCGAAATTGATTTATGCGTCAGCAGGAAGTGTTTTATATAAATCAGCAGATGCAGGTTATACATTTAAACAAATATCAACGGGAATGCCAAACAGAACTATCACAAGCATATATGTACATCCTGATTCTTCAAGTGTTGCTATTGTTTCATTTTCAGGATTTGGTGCAGGAAAAATCTATAAGACGACGAATGAAGGCGAAAACTGGTTCAACATAAGCGGTGACCTGCCTGATTCACCCGTAAATGATGCACTGATTTACTATCCTGGTTTTTCTACAAGTATTTATCTTGCCGCAACCGATGTTGGTGTTTTCATGACAAATAATTACGGGATTAAGTGGGTCGAACTTGCAAACGGACTTCCGAATACTGTAGCGATGCATCTCGATTATAACGCGGTATCGGGTAAAATCAGGTTAGGAACTCACGGAAGAGGTACCTGGGAATTATCAGGTTCCATAATAGGAATTGCAAATAACACAAATGAGGTACCTGTTAGTTTTTCATTATCGCAAAATTATCCGAACCCTTTTAATCCGAATACAAAAATCGGATTGAAAATAAAAAATTCAGGACAGATTGAATTGAAAGTTTATGATATAATTGGAAAGGAAATTACGACTTTGATTAACAAAAAGTTGTCTGCAGGTTCTTATGAATCGATTTTTAATGGTGAGAATTATTCTTCAGGTTTATACTTCTATTCATTATTTGTAAATGGCGTTAAAATAGATACGAAGAAAATGATTTTAATCAAATAGCAGATGACAAAATACTAATTGTTTTTTATTATTCATTAATCATTTTTCATTAATCAGTATTTCTTCTACCGCTTTTTCAAGCGGTTTTTGCTTAAATCCAAAAGACCTGAGTTTTTCCGTATTTAGCGAAACATCTTTTACCGCAGGGAATCCGGGTATATCGGATATCTTTATTTTTTCAATCAGACCTTTATCGAACCCTGCAATTTTGCAGAGCAATTCACCGAGTTCGACCCGCGATACCCTTTCAGATCCGCCGAAATTTAAAATTATTTCTTTTAAATCAGATTTTACCAATTGAGAAATTATTTCCGATGCATCAAGCAGAGAGAAAGGTGTTCTGTACTGGCCGGAAAATAATTTCGGACTTTCCCCTGCTTTTAATTTATTGTACATCACATGAAAATTATTCCGGCTGTGGTTTAATCCGAATCCTATTAATAGTGAAGTCCTGAGTATTAAATAATTATCGAATGTCTCAGCTATTTCTTTTTCGGCTTTCAGTTTTGTTTCGGCATAAATGGAGACCGGATTAAGCTTGCTGTTTTCTCTCAGCATCCCTTCACCGTTTCCCTCATAGACCAAATCCGTAGAAATGTAATTTAATTTTGCCTTGTACCTGTGTCGCAAAATTGTGACAGAACTCTCGTTGCATCTGCATTTGTTTTATATACTTCATTTTTATTCTTTTCGCTGCAGGCTTCGGGCCGTGTAAATCCCGCTGTATGAATCACGACTTCAGGATAAAAATCTTTAAAAATATTTTCCATCGCAGGAAAATCAGTAATATCGGTTTTAGAAGATTTAAATTTACTGCAATTTCCAATATTACTTTTATACAAAGTTAATATTTCATTGCGCTTAATAAGTTCAATATTTAAATATTGCCCGAGAAATCCGCTCCCGCCTGTGATTAAGATTTTCATAATGTAATTTAACAAAATTAAAATTCCTGTATTGAAGAATAAATACAATATAATTTATTAAAATCGCTTATTAGCACTTTAATCTTCAATTTAGCAGTTTATTTTTCCGCTTTTTTATATAATTTCAGGAAAAAAGGGATAGCTATGAAAAAGATTACAATTTTAGTTTTTTTTATTACACTAACATATTTAAATTTATATCCGCAATGGACTGTTCATAATATTGCCGGAACAAATACGTTAAATGCATCATATTTTATATTCGGGGACTCCCTTACAGGATGGGTTGCGGGGAATAATGCCTCGGTTTATAAGACTGCAAGCGGAGGAGCAAGTTGGAACCAACAAATTACAGGGATGCCTGCAGGTCAGTTTTACTCGCTTGCTTTCGCAAACATTTTAACGGGCTGGGCTTTTGGTACATATCAAATAACAGGAACTACAGGTTATATATATAAAACCGTAAACGGAGGAAGCAACTGGATCCAGCAATTTTCTGCAACGAATCATGCATATTATGCTTCTTTTGTCAGGGATTCATTGAACTGCTGGGTAGCAGGTTCGTACTTCAGTACAAGCGATTTGATTCTCAGAACGACTAATGGAGGAGTAAATTGGAAAACTCTCGATAGCAGCAATTATCCTGCCTTAAAAAGTATTTTCTTTGTAAATGCATTAACAGGCTGGGCTGCAGGAAATAATACAATGCTGAAGACAACAACTTCAGGTAGTTCATGGATTTCAAGTTCTTTTACAGGAAATGTCTATTCGATGTATTTTAATAATGCAAGTACGGGCTGGGCAGGATTAGATAACGGAACATTATTAAAAACTACAAACGCCGGATCATCCTGGTACTCAGCATTTTCGACAGGAGTATCTTCACCGATTTCTTCTATTTCCTTCCCTTCGATAACTACAGGTTATTTTACATTTTCAAACGTGGTTTTCAAAACAACAAACAGCGGAAATTCGTGGGTTCCTTATGAAACAGCTGTGCAGGGAAACATTCAGTCTATAAGCTGTCCCACGGTGAATAATTGCTTTGCAGCGCAAACATTGGGTAACGTAGAAGTTACAAGCAATGGAGGAGGAAATTTTTCATCGAACAGAATTACATTCAGAAGGAATAATCTTAATAAGTTTATTACATTAAATAATGTTACTTATGATACCATAGCAATTACGCTTGACCGTTCAACAGATGCAGTGATTACCGATATTAATGTCAGCATAGATACGGTTTTAAACATTCTCGACAGCACGCTTGTATTTATTCTCAGCCATAACAACGTAAGTGATACATTAATTTACAGAGCCGGCGGCGGAGGGTCGAACTTTATCGGAACAAACCTGAATGATTCCGCATCAGTTTTAATATCCGGCGGAACCCCGCCATTTACGGGCACTTACAGACCTTCAAGACCCCTTTCGCAATTTAATTATGTATCATACAACGGATTATGGATATTGAAAATTAAAGACTCAAATTCAGGCAAAAGTGACAGGACAGGGGTCATAAAATCGTGGAGCATTACAATTACATATAACTTTTCTATTGGCGTAAATAATATATCAAAAATCATTCCTTCGGCTTTTGAACTGAAGCAGAACTATCCAAATCCTTTTAATCCCGTTACAAATATTAAATTTTCAGTAAAAGAAACTAATTTGGTCACATTAAAGGTTTATGATATATTAGGTAAGGAAGTATCTGCATTGGTAAATGAAAATCTGAATCCCGGAGAATACGAGGCAAAATTCGACGCGAGTCTGCTGACTTCAGGTATTTATTTTTACAGGCTTACAGCAGGTGATTTTACTGCAGCGAAAAAATTAATATTGATAAAATAATTATTAAAAATATATTCCATGGAAGAACAAATTAGTACTGAAACATTAGTAAAGAAGAAAGATAAAGTTAATGTAATATTCTGGATTGTCGCAATAATTTTAACGGCAATATCCATTTTTTATCAAAATACAACAGGACCAACTTATCCGAAGAAAGGGCATATTGTTTTCGGCGGAAAACAGATTGATTACAAACTTGAAAGAAGTTTTCTGATTAACCAGGAATGCCCTGTTAAAATTTATACAGACGACAGTTTGATAAAAGGTTCATTAATCTGGAAAAGATTTAATACACTGGATAATGAATCAAGCAAGCCTATGAGATACGAAAACGGTTATCTTATTGCCGAGCTTGATAAGCAGGACAGAACAGCAACAAAACTTCAGTATTATATTCAGCTTAGTACAAATCAACCGGGCACCCAGAATGAGCTTCATGATTACATACCCGATAAAACCGGGGTGGTAATACGTTTCAGGGGTGATGTACCGTTTTTAATAATTATTCTTCACATAATATTTATTTTTGCATTCGAACTGATGTCACTCAAAACAGGGATGGAATTTTTCAGAAAAGAGCCGAGGTATAAAATATATACTTTCTGGACAATCGGTCTGGCAATAGTAGGCGGGTTTATTCTCGGACCGCTCGTTCAATATTATGCATTCGGAGAATTCTGGACGGGGTTCCCGTTCGGATTTGATTTAACGGATAATAAAATGATTATAGCATTTGCTGCATGGATAGTAACTTTAATAGCACTTTACAAATCCAAAAAACCGGGATATTGGGTGCTCGGCGCAACGGTTTTAACAATAGCAATTTTCCTGATTCCGCACAGCGTACTCAGCGGAAATGTTCCAAAATAAATTTAATACTTAAAAAACCTATATGAAAAATCTGAAAAAAATTGTTTTTTTATTTTTAATCTTCACAGTAAACTTTGTATTTGCTCAAAATGATATAGACAAAGTCAGAAACAACGATATCACAAAAGAAGAAATTTACGAACACATAAAATATCTTGCGTCGGATAAGCTCGAAGGACGCTTCCCCGGCACGGTTGGCGGAACTCTTGCAATGGACTACATTAGCAAGGAATTTAAAACATACGGATTGACCCCGTACGGAGACAGCAGCTATATTCAGCCGTTCGATATGATTACGGATTTGGCTTTGGGAGAAAAGAATTATTTTAAATTTTTAAAAAGTAATGATGATTATATCAATTTAAAAATAGAGAATGGTTGGATACCTTTGCGTTATACTTCAAACGGGAATTTATTTAGCGAATTAGCATTTGTAGGATACGGAATTTCTGCTCCTGATTTGAATTATGATGATTATAAAGGAATTAATGTAAGTGGAAAAGTTGTTATTTTTTTTACAAACTCACCTACAAGTAATTCTAAAGAAAATATATTTTCTAAATATGAAAGTTTGTATAAAAAAATATCTATAGCCCGTGATAATAAAGCAGCTGGAATAATAGTAGTATCGGATTACGGTACAGAGGATGAATTACCAAAATTGGTTTATAGCCTTGCAAGTAGAAACTCGGGAATTCCTGTCGTAAAGGTCAGAAGAACACATGTAGAACCGATTTTTAATAATATGAATTTAAATTTAAAAGATATTCAAAATAACATAATTAAAAATTTAAAACCTAATTCATTTCAAATATCTAAAAAATCAGGTTGGACTGTACAAATTAATACGGACGTTGAGCAGGTCAAGGCGAGAACAGGAAATGTCATTGGATTCATAGAAGGCAGCGACCCTGTTTTAAAAAATGAAATAATAGTTATCGGCGCACATTATGACCATCTAGGATGGGGCAGTGAGAACTCACTATATGAAGGCAAAGATAAAAAAATTCATCACGGTGCTGATGATAATGCTTCGGGTTCGGCGGGAGTTATGGAAGTAGCACAGAAATTATCCGCTAATAAAGAATTATTGAAGCGAAGTGTTTTATTAATGTGTTTTACAGGCGAAGAAGAAGGGTTGATAGGCTCAGCATATTTTGCAAACTCACCGATATTTTCAAAACTCAATATCGTTACTATGATTAATATGGATATGATTGGCAGAATGGAGAATGACAAGCTTATAATAAACGGAACAGGAACATCATCCGGATGGGTAAATGAGCTTGATGAACTGAATAAAAAATATTCTTTCACAATGTCTTATATCCTCGACGGATTCGGACCTTCGGACCAGTCGTCTTTTTATTCGAAAAATATTCCCGTGCTCTTTTTCTTTACCGGACTTCATGCCGATTATCACAAACCATCGGATACTTATGATAAAATAAATTCCGAAGGAGAAGCGAAAGTTATAAAATTTGTATATGATTTAACAGTCGATATAAGCACTGCGGATAAGAAACCAGACTTTACAAAAGTTGCCGAAAGTAAAGATAAAAATCAGGAAACAGGTCCTGTAAAAGTATATGTCGGAACGATTCCCGATTTTTCTTCTAACGAAGAGGGATATAAAATCTCAGGAGTCAAAGAAGGCAGTCCTGCAGAAAAAGGCGGAATAATTGCAGGTGACCTGATGATAAAATTCGGTACAAAAGACATAAAGAATATTTACGATTATACTGCCGCACTCGGAGAGTATAAGCCCGGTGACGAGGTAGATATTGTAGTAAAAAGAAATACGGAAGTAGTAACTGTTAAAGTTACTTTAGGTAAAAAATAATATATAAAATTTCTAAAAACGAATATCTAATTACTAAACTAATTATTATTTTTAAATATAATTAGAAATAATACGGCTTTTCATTCACTTTAGTTAAAAGATCATTGTAATATTATTAATATAAATTCAATATTTTATAATTTAACTATTTTTAAAATGAAGACATTAAAAGTTTTTTTTGCTCTATTGATTTTCATTCTTTCTTTTGACATTGCAATTAGCCAGCAGGATAGAAATCCTATCGTTGAAGTTACAGGCACAGCAAGCATTTCCGTCACCCCGGATATTATGAAGTGGACAATTGATATTCAGAATGATAATGATAATATTCAGGAAGCAAAAACAAAAAATGATAATACGATAATAAAGGTTTTAAGCATTCTCAGAACATACAAAATAGAGGAAAAAGATATTAGAACTGGTGGAATTCGTATGACAAAGAGACAATATAAGTATGGAGAAGAAAAGAAATTTAACGTGTCCAACACAATCTGGTTTACACTCGATGATATTTCCAAATATGATTTACTGACAAACGATTTGATTAAAATTGAAGATGCCTTTATAACAAGCACGGTTCTTGAATATTCAAAAGCAATCGAAACACGCGAGCAGGCCAGAACTAATGCACTTAACGTTGCAAAAGAGAAAGCAACTAAAATGGCAGAAACCCTCGGTATAACAATAGGCAGACCTCTTTTAATCACGGAAGAGCCTATTTATGATTGGGGTTATCCTCAGCTTACCCAAAATAATGTTCAAAATTATGCTGTCGATATGCCAAGCTCTTCACAACATTTCAACGAAGGAATAATGAAAATAGAATCAAAAGTGAAAGTGGTTTTTGAACTGAAGTAAATTGAAATATTCTAAGTGCTGATATCTAGAATTGAACAAATAATAAAATAAATATAAATATTATCATCCCCGCTTATTTCTGACAGGGAATTTTTTTTATTATGATTTAAAATTTTTAAAAGTTACCTCAATGAGTGTACTTTATTCTTAACTGGTAAGCTTACACTTTCTTTTTTAATTTTCTTTTCAAATTCGTCCCTGAATTTTTTTACAGTCCACTTCACAGGCCAGGCTGCGGCGTCTCCGAGTGCGCAAATGGTATTGCCTTCGATGTTTTGGGAAACATCTGTCAGCAAATCAAGGTCTTCGATTCTACCTTCTCCGTTGTTGATACGTTTTAAAATCCTCATCAGCCATCCCGTCCCTTCTCGGCATGGAGTGCACTGTCCGCAGGATTCGTGGTAATAGAATTGAGAAATTCTTTCAAGTACTTTTACAATATCGGTATCTTCGTTCATAACAATTACACCTGCTGTGCCGATTGCAGAGCCGATTGCCTTTAGCGAAGCATCATCCATTTTTATTGTCAGTGCTTCTTCTTTGGTAAGCGGTGGCATGGAAGAACCGCCCGGAATAACCATCTTGATTTCTTTTCCGTCAATCATCCCTCCGCAATAATCATTTATTATTGTCATAAGAGGTGTACCTGTTTCGAGTTCGTAAACTCCGGGTTTATTGATATGCCCGCTGACTCCGAAAAGCAATGTGCCGGGATGTTTCGGTTCACCGATTTTCAAGAACCATTCGTGACCGTTTTTTATTATTTCGGGAATGTTTGCAAGAGTTTCGATATTGTTGATTGTAGTGGGATTTCCCCAAAGCCCATAAGTTGCAGGAAAAGGGGGTTTTACTCTCGGATATCCTCGCTTGCCTTCGATTGAATTCATCAATGCGGATTCCTCACCGCAGATATATGCACCTGCTCCGCGATGAATATAAATATCCGTTGAAAAATTTGTTCCAAGAATATTTTTTCCTATGTAACCTTTTTTATAGGCATCATCAATTGCTTTCTGCAATAAATTTATCCATTTGTAATATTCACCCCTGATATAAACATAAGCGGTTTTAATTCCCATCGCATAACAGGAAAGAAGTGTGCCTTCGATAAACTGGTGGGGATTTTTTTTGAATATTTCCCTGTCTTTAAAACTTCCCGGTTCGGATTCATCACCATTACAGCATAAATACTTCGGTTTCTCGGTTACTTTTGGCATAAAAGTCCATTTAAGACCGGTCGGAAAACACGCGCCGCCCCTGCCCCTCAGGTTAGAAGCCTTCACTTCGTTTATAATATCATCCGGAGACATATCCTTTAAAGCTTTCTTTAAAGTAGAATATCCTCCGTTTGATTCGTAAATATCTAACTTTTGTAAATCCGGTATGTCTTTTAATATAATCTTCATTTTTAAAATTTATACACTCAGTCTCTATATTAAATATTTTTTTTGTGCAATTCTTCTAATAGTTTATCTATTTTTTCTTTTGTAAGGTTTTCGTAGAATTCTTTATTATTCACCTGCATCATAGGTGCAGATTCACACGAGCCAAGACATTCCATTTCTTCTATCGTAAACATACCGTCAGAAGTGGTTTCTTTATTTTTTACACCGAGTTTATCCGATACATAATTGAACAGCTCCCGCCCGCCTTTAATCATACAGGATACATTTGTACAAATCTGCAGATGAACTTTCCCTATCGGCTTGCTGTTGAACATTGTGTAAAATGTCACAACACCCAAAATATGTTCATATGGAATATCAAGCAGGTCACCGACACATTTCATCGAGTCTTCAGATATCCATCCGTATTTTTCCTGCACAATCCAGAGCACAGGAAGCAATGCGGATTTCGAATCGGGATAATGAGATTTAATATCCTCGATATTCTTTAACTCATCATTCGAAAATAATATTATATTGTTTTCATTATTATTCATTTGTATTTCTCATTATTCATTATTTATCGGCTTCCCCCATAACAGGGTCAACACTACCTATTATTACGACCACATCAGAAATCATGCAGTCCTTCATCAGTACAGGAAGAATCTGTAAATTACAGAAACTAGGTGAATGTATCTTCAGCCTGAAAGGGTTTCCCCTTCCGTCACTTTTAATATAAAATCCAAGCTCTCCTTTAGATGATTCCACTGCAGAATACGATTCTCCGACCGGAGGATTAACTCCGAAATTAATCAGCATAAAATCGTGAATAAGCTCTTCCATTTTTGTATAAACCCGTTCTTTTTTCGGAAGGACTTTTTTAGGATTGCCTGAATTGTAAGATCCCTTAGGCAATTTATCGAGGCACTGGTGAAGAATTCTTACAGACTGAATCATTTCTTCAATTCTTATATAATATCTTGAAAGGCTGTCGCCGTCTTCTAGTACGGCAATATCAAAATCGAGTTTATCATAAATCAGATAAGGTTCATCTTTTCTTAAATCCCTCGGAACCCCTGTCGCTCTTAATATCGGACCCGTAATTCCGTAATCTATCGCATCTTCTTTAGATATAATCCCGATGCCCTCGGTTCTTACAATAAAAATTTTATTTCTTTCTACAATATCTCTCATTTCCCTTAGGTATTTCGGAAACTCATCTATGAATTTTTTAATTCCAGCAATCGCCGCATCAGGTATATCCTGCGCAACACCGCCGATTCTCGTATAAGAAGTTGTAAATCTCACTCCTGTCATTATATCATAAATATCTAATATCTTTTCCCTTTCTCTCATTGCCCATAGAAACGGTGTCAGTGCTCCGATGTCCATAACCATTGTTCCGAATGCAATCAGGTGAGATTGAATTCTTCCAAGCTCCGAGCAAATTGTACGAATATATTTTCCCCTTTCGGGAATTTCGAGCTTAATCAGCTTTTCAACTGCCATTGTATATGCAACGTTATTTGCTATCGGCTGGAGATAATCAAGTCTGTCCGTATGCGGAATGTATTCGTGGAAAGATGTTGCTTCGGCAAGTTTTTCATAACCCCTGTGAAGATAACCCAAATCGGGAACAACTTTTTTTATTGTCTCTCCGTCAAGGCTTACAAGCAGTCTTAGCACACCGTGAGTTGCAGGATGCTGCGGACCCATATTAAGCACCATTTCATTTTCAAGCGCATCATCGAAAGACATACTTAAATCTTCAGATTCAAGAGCTTCCAGAATCTTTGATTTCCTGATGTCAGGGTCGTCACTTTTTAATTTTTCAAAAACTGTATTATGCATATATTTTACCTGCTTCAGCTGTCAATTTTTTATTTATTCGGCAATTGTATTGAATCCGGTATTCCGAGCAGCGGAAAATCTTTTCTCATAGGAAAATGTTCATAATCCTCGGGCATATAAATTCTCCGCAAATCGGGATGTCCAGTAAATTTTATTCCGAACATATCATACGCTTCCCGTTCATACCAGTCCGCACCTTTCCACAATATAGTTAAACTCGGCATCTCCGGATTTTTATCATCCAGCAAAACTTTAATGAAAATTCTGTCTTTAAATTTCAATGAATACAAACTGCAAACAACTTCAAACCTGATTCCCTTTTTAAAATTATCCACACCCATTTCATCGAGAAGCATTTCAAAAGAAATATCAGGGTCGGTTTTAAGAATTTTGCAGATGTTTATTATATACTTTGGGTTTGCATTTATGGCAGGAGTTCCCGTTATATCCGTAAACACGATATTAAAATCTGTTAATTTTAATTTAATTAAATCTATTCGTTCCTGATTCATATAAAAAAAATGATAAGACTATTTTTATTTAAAGTATTATAACTTTCAAACCAGCTCGCTTGCTTGTTTTTCACCGTTTTTTATTCTTTCCTGAATAATTATCAACGAGTTCAAAAGATTTTCAGGTCTCGGCGGACAGCCTGCAACGTATAAATCCACAGGCAAAAACTGGTCTATTCCCTGAACTACCGAATATGTACGGTACATTCCCCCGCTCGATGTGCAGGCACCCATTGCTATAACCCACTTCGGGTCGGGCATCTGGTCGTAAATCTTTCTCACAACTTTAGCCATTTTATATGTAACCGTACCTGCAACAATCATAATATCCGATTGCCTCGGAGAAAATCTGAAAACTTCGCTTCCGAATCTCGATATATCAAAACGCGCCGCTGCCGCTGCCATCATTTCAATGGCACAACAGGAAATTCCCATAGGCATCGGCCATAAAGAATTTTTTCTTGACCACTGAATCAGTTCATTAATCTTAGAAGTAAAAAATCCGTCATTATTTAATTTATCCTCTAATCCCATTTCATTACCTTTTTCTTTAATTCATATAACAGCCCCAATACTAATATTAAAATAAATATCAACGCTATTACAAAAGAATAAACCATTTCCGTTTTAGGAAAGTTCAAGTAAGATATCGCCCAGGGATATAAAAACACAACTTCTATGTCGAAAACAATAAAACTTACCGCAACCATGTAATACTTTACGGAAAATCTTTCTCTTGCAGTACCAACGGGTTCCATTCCGCTCTCGTAAGTGGATAATTTTTCCTTATTTGGATTTCTCGGTCCGAAAATCGTCGAAAACTTAATAAATACAAATGCCAGACCTGCTGCAAATGCAATTACAATAAATATAGGGATATAATTTTCAATCATAATAATTAAATATAATATTTTTTGTCCACAAATAAAGTATATATGATTGGCAATTTAAACTTTATGATACATCGAATCGATAACTTCATTATACTTCGCTTCAACTTCTTTCCTCTTAATCTTCATTGTTGGTGTTAATTCTCCGTCTTCAATTGTAAAAGGCTTATTTAACAATGTATATCTTCTGATTTTTTCGTGCGTTGCCAGATTCTTCTGAACTTCATTTATATCTTCTTCAATCTTTTTCAATATCGTAGGGTTTGTCATAAGTTCTGATTCTACAGAAACACTTGCTCCTATTTTTCTTGCAAGCAAAGCAAGCTCATTTAATTCGGGAACTATCAATGCCGTTACATACATTCTTTCATTTCCTATTACCAAAACCTGGTCAATATACGGTAGCTGCAGTACCAGGTCCTCAATATGCGTTGGGGCAATGTATTTTCCGCCTGATGATTTAAACAAAGATTTTTTTCTGTCTGTAATAACTAAATTTCCTTTTTCATTCCACATCCCCAAATCCCCCGTGTGCATCCAGCCGTCTATTATAGCAGATTCCGTTTCTTCGGGATTGTTGTAATAACCTTTCATCACCAAATCACCTTTTACAAGTATTTCCCCGTCTTCTGCCAATCTCACTTCATTACCGACCAAAGGTCTGCCAACCGAACCATACACTAAAAAATCAGGTAAATTCACGCTTACTACAGGCGAAGTTTCCGTCATCCCGTATCCTTCAAGAGTTGTAATCCCTATTGCTTCAAAAAATTCTCCCACAGTCTTATTCAACGCTCCGCCACCTGAGGCAAAAAACCTTAATCTTCCGCCTGTTTTTTCCCTGATTTTACTGTAAACAAGTTTATCGAGCAATTTCCACCTTAACGAAGATTTATTTTTTCCGTATGTCTTCGCATAATACAGCGCAAAAAGAAACATCTTCTTCTTAAATCCATCTGGCATTTCATCACCGCTCTTCATCAGGCGGTTATACATTTTATCGAGTAACCTCGGAACGGTAATAACCATAGTAGGTTTCACTTCTGCCATCTGCACGCCGATCGTATCTATACTCTGTGCGAAATAAATTTTTGCACCGGTAAAAAATGCAAGATAGTATCCCGCAGTCCTTTCGAAAATATGAGAATACGGCAGGTACGAAAGAAAAATATCGCTCTCTGTAATGGGCAGTGTCTTTGTACAGGAAATAACATTCGAATAAAGATTCTTTTGCGTTAGCATAACTCCTTTCGGAATTCCCGTCGTACCCGAAGTATAAATTATAGTAAGCAAATCTTCTTCATCCGATTTCTTTAAAATTTCTTCGAGTTTTTTTATTAATCTTTTCCTGTCGATACTCTGAGTTTCTTTCATTATTTCGGAAAATGAAATAATGGTTTTATTTACCGAAAAATTTCTCGAATCATTATACGAAATTATATATTTCAAATCCGGCAGTTCACTCTGAACTCTAAGGACTTTCTCAAGCTGCAGGGAATTTGATACGAAGCAGACTGTGCATTTGGAATCGCTTAAAATATATTTAATGGAATCAGGACTTAAGGTAGTATAAATCGGAACATTTATTATTCCGGAAAGTATGCACGCCATATCGGTTATAATCCATTCGGTACGATTTTCGGAGATTATCGCAACCTTGCTCCCCTGCTGAAGATTCAGTTTAAACAGGTAGTTGCGGAGTGCAAAGACCCTGTCGAAAAGCTCGACCCTGTTTATTCCTTCGTATTTATTTCCTGTCTTTGTGAAAATAAATTCTTCCGATGGACTGTGCTTGTTTATGGAATTAAGTATTAATTGTACGAGTGTTTTCCGCGCCATAATATATAATATATCAAAAATTTAAATTAATTATATATTTCCTATTAAAAAATGAAAAAATGGAAAAAATCACTTGAATTCAAAATATTATATTCCTAAATTAAATAAAATTAAACCTTAAAATACCCTTTATTACTTCATTTTTACTATTTATTTTCTAAGTTAATATTAGTAATTCGTTATAAATTAATTCAATTATTTTGAACAAGAAGATTCAGAAAAGAAATCTTTATATTGTTTTATGCGCTTTAATTTTCGGTTTTTTATTCTCCTCCTGCGAGAAAAAAGACGACACGGTAATTGATCCCAATTTCAAGTCGCCGGTTCTTACAAATCCCTTTAAATCCAAAGATACTGTATTTACAGTGTCGATTGCACCTGTAATAAGTTTGATTTCAGCAGTTTCGGTTGACCCTAATGGCGGAGGTGATATAAAATCGGTTACCTGTAAAGTTCTTTCACCCGATAATACACTGCTTGCAACTATTCCAATGCAGGATAACGGAGTAAATCCTGATTCCACAGCGGGTGACAGCAGGTATTCCTGTGCAATAAATATAAGTAATTTATCCTGTGTGCTTGTCGGACAGTATTCAATCCAGCTTATTGCGGAAAATACTTCAGGGCTTTTCAGCAACCAGATTAACAGCACATTTAATGTGGTATTAACTAATAATCAGGCACCGGTAGTTTCGAGATTATTTGCACCCGACAGCATTGCCATTCCTTTGTCAGGTGTGACAGTAAGTACTTTATCCGTATTTGCGCTCGATTCAAACGGTTACTGCGATATTAAAAGGGTCTTCTTTAATTCCTTCAGACCCGACAGTACAATAACACCTAATAGCCCCTTTGCAATGTTTGATGACGGCAACATTGCTGACCACGGAGATACGGTTGCAGGTGACGGAAGATTTTCTCTGAAGATTCAGATTGCTTCTACACAGACAACTTTCGGTTGGTTTACTTTTAAATACCAGGCTGAAGATAATTCAGGCCTGCTGAGTAATGTTTTAATAGGCCGCATTTATATTTATCGTCCATAAAAAAATGAAAATGAATAAAACCAAATTAATAATATTATTTTTTATCATAACAGGCTTTTTAAATGCACAGCATATAACGCACCCTGTTGATTTCAAGCTTTCAAAACAGATTTTTAAACCTGTGCAATATCAGCAGAAGGATATAAAGCCATCGTCAATATTCATCAGTCCGGTAAGGTCAAAATACCCTATCAGCAATTTTATAATCAGGATTTTTCCTTTCGGGGATACAACCTGGTTTGCAACAGGCAGCGGACTTATGAGAACGTCTGACAGGTTCAATACTTTCGATAACTACTACGGAATTGATCCGTTTGGAGTTGATGATATGTCGGGACTGGCTCTTTTTAAAAATATCATTGTCGCTGCAACGGCCACGAACCAGGTAATCAATGGCGAAAATATACCTGTCGGTACAGGTATAAAAGTATCAACTGATTATGGTGCAAGCTGGAATTCATATCCACAGCCTGTTGACGGCAGGTATGATACTGTTATTATATACGGAAATAACCGCTTACACGCTTTGCCTGTTGTTGTCCCGCAACAGAATCTTTCTTATGATATTGCAATAACCCGTACTAAAAATGATTTGAATAATAGTACTATATGGATTACTTCCTTTGGTGGTGGTTTGAGAAAATCTACGGATTACGGAAATTCGTGGGAAAGAGTAGTTCTCCCTCCGGATGACCTCGATAGCATTAGGATAATTGATACAGGTTATACATTCGCAGTCCATGTTCTAAATAACTATAATCATACGCCATTTTCAATTAAAGCCTTGAATGATTCAACATTATTTGTCGGAACAGCACACGGAATAAATAAATCAACCGACTGGGGTTTGAGCTGGAGAAAATATAATTATCAAAATACCGGAAGAGCGGTAACGGGAGATTTTATAGTAAATCTTTATATTCAAAGTTATGCAGGTAAAGATATAATATGGGGAGCCTGTAAAAGAGCAAAAGATAATAATGAAATCGAAGGTTTAAGCTATACAACAAATTACGGTTTAAACTGGGCACATACGCTTTCCGATGTTCCACCAAGAAATATAAGCTCGAGAGATTCGGTTGTATATGCTGAATCTGACGACGGACTTTGGAGATGCTATTTCGGCAAGTTCGACTGGACAAAGCCGGGTTTAATTTATGACGAAGCAACTAAAGACCAGTTAAAAACTGTCAATTTTTATTCGGGCGCATATTTAAACGATACTTTATATATCGGAACAGGTGACGGACTCTGCAGAACACTTGAAAACGGACAGCCCTGGACAGCAAAATGGAAAATTTACAGGGCATTAAAAGATATTGATTTGAATTCGGATATGAAAACTTATGCCGCACCGAATCCATTTGCACCTAATAGCGAAGTAGCAAGAATTTTTTATAAAACAGGAAAAACAACTTCCAAAATTACAATCAAGATTTTTGATTTCGGAATGAATCCCGTACGGACAGTAATACAAAATGCAATTAGAAATAATCCTGATGTTCTGTACACAATCTGGGACGGGAAAAACAATAACGGCTACCAGGTCGCAAATGGTGTTTATTTTTACAGGGTTGAAATTGACAGTGATACACCGGTTTGGGGAAAAATTTTAGTGATGCAGTAATATT
>Ga0224522_1000326_pt1 | contig 17730 bp, 11 predicted proteins | sample CFST25metaG_FD_182733 | JGI IMG/M metagenome (GOLD analysis project Ga0224522, IMG submission 182733) | Peat soil microbial communities from Stordalen Mire, Sweden - C.F.S.T25 | ecosystem: Environmental > Terrestrial > Soil > Wetlands > Peat | place: Sweden: Norrbotten County, Stordalen Mire...
ATTCTTTCCTACCATCTTGGCATTACCGGTATCCACAACTTCGCTGGTTCTAAATACCGGCGACATGTTTCCGGGACCAAATGGAGCAAACTGTTTCAGTATTCTGATAAATTTAGAGTTGATTTCGCTCAATTTCATATCCAGATCTATTTCTACCTCTGGAATAAGCTGTTCATCAAGGATAGTAGCACTTACAACCTCTTCAAACTTTTTAATAAATGCATCCAGATTTTCGGGTTTTAAGGATAATCCTGCAGCATATTTATGTCCACCAAAATGTTCTAACAAATCGCTACAAGCATCAATGGCATCATAAACATCAAAGTCCTTTACAGAACGGGCAGAACCGGTGATCAAACCATTCGAAACGGTCAATACGATAGTGGGGCGATAATGCGTTTCTGTTAAACGCGAAGCCACAATACCGATTACTCCTTTGTGCCAATCTGCATTATAAATAACAGTAGATTTCTTGGAGGGACTTGCCGGATCGGCTTCGATAGATTCTAAAGCCTCGATCGTAGTCTTAATATCTTTGTCTCTACGTTCTGTATTATTTGCATTTACTGTTTCGGCCGACTCTTTGGCCTCTTCAAGCGAAGATGCTATCAGCAACTTCACAGAATTACTACCACTCTCAATTCGGCCTGCTGCATTGATACGAGGACCGATCAGAAAAACAATATCATTAATATTCAGCTCTTTATTAAACGCAAATTCAAAAGTGCTACCATTTGAACAAGCTGTTTTTTTAAGAATACGGCAAAAAGTCAAGATGGCTTCTAAACCCGGACGTGGATTAGAATTGAGAAGCTTCAATCCATAATGAGCCAATATTCTGTTCTCTCCAATGATAGGAACGATATCAGAGGCAATACTTACCACCACTAAATCAAGGTAAGTAATCAGTGTTTCGAAAGGAATATCGTTTTTACTGGCAAAAGCCTGTACCAATTTAAATCCTACGCCACAACCCGATAGTTCATTAAAAGGATACGAACAATCTGCTCGCTTTGGATCGAGCACAGCAATTGCCGGCGGAAGTGTATCACCCGGACGGTGATGGTCGCAAATGATAAATTCAACACCCTTTTCTAAAGCATATTCAATCTTCTCAACTGCTTTAATACCACAGTCGAGGGCAATGACAAGCTTAAAATCGTTTTCAGCAGCATAATCGATACCTGCAACAGATATTCCATAACCCTCTTTATATCGATCAGGTATGTAGAATTCGACCTTTGAATGATGTTGTTTGAGGAAGGAATAAACCAGGGCTACGGCAGTTGTTCCATCAACATCATAATCGCCATATACTAAAATCTTCTCGTCGTTTTTGAAGGCCTCTTCTATTCGCTGAACGGCTTTATCCATATCCTTCATCAGAAATGGATCGTGCAGATTATCCAAAGAAGGTCTGAAGAAATCACGGGCACCTTCAAAGGTGGTTACATCCCGTTGCACCAACAACTGTACCAGGTTCTCATCTATTCCCAGTTGGTTACATAGTTGATCAACAATCTCGGGATCACCTTTTTCCTTTAATACCCAGCGTTTCTCCATATTCTTTTTTTAGATTGGTAAAGATAAGAAGAAAGCCTTATGAGCAAAGCGATATTGACATAACTTCTTCGAAATAGAGATAAAGTGCTGACACCATAGCGTTAAGCACTTTATCCATTTATGATTATTAGAATGATGATCTCATTGCCTCAACAGGATCGAGTCGTGATGCACTCCAGGCAGGAATAAATCCTGAAACCAACCCGATAATCGTTGAGATAGAGATACCAAGCGTAATATTTCCTCTGGATAACTCGACAGGCATATCAAACCCATAAGTAACAATAAGTGTTCCGAGAAAGATGATGAAAAGACCAATCAGACCGCCAATAAGGGAAAGGAAGATCGATTCGATCAAAAACTCTAACAGAATATAGGCTCGTTTCGCACCCATCGATTTCTTAATACCGATAATGCTGGTTCGCTCTTTTACCGAAACAAACATAATATTAGCAATACCAAAACCGCCCACTAGTAGTGAAAATCCTCCAATAACCCAACCAATGGTAGAGATAATGGCAAATAATGAATCGAATCCTTTAGAGATAATACTGGTTTCATTAATGGCAAAGTCATCTTCCTGAGTAGGTTTCAACTTACGGATAGAGCGCATGATACCACGAAGTTCATCAGTAAGCTCCTCATTAGATACTCCGGGCTTGGCCTTGATCATTAATGAAGCCTCCACATCGCCATCAAAGTTGATAAAATTTCGTCCAAATAGAACAGGAAGCAAAACCTGATTATCGGTAGATTGTCCAAACGGGTTATTCCCCACCTTCTTAAACACACCAATGATCTCAAGCTTTAGTCCGGCTATCTTTATAAATTTACCTATAGGATCAGCATTTTCAAAGAGTGTTTGTGCAATTTCATATCCTATGATAGCAACATTTCGACCGGCAGCAGCTTCCTGCATTGAGAAGTAGCGACCATGTTCGATTTCGAAAACAGTAACTTTGTCATAGTCATACGATACGGCCAGTACAGTAGCACCTTCAACGCTATTGTTCAAATATTTCACATTTTTATTTACGCCTATATAATAAGCCCCAAGAACAGCCGCGTTTGATCTGTTCATCACCTCAGTTAATTCGCTGGGTTTAGGTTGTGGACGCTTCATATATTTCCACCACGCATAATCACCACCCATTTGCCAAGGCCATTTCTGAACAAACAGCACATTACTTCCAATTTCGGAGAGGCTCTTTTTAAAGTTTCGTTCGATTGAATCGAAGACCGTAAATACAGAGATAACGCAAAATATTCCGATAGTGATCCCCAAAAGAGACAACATGGTTCTAACCTTATTGACTCTCAAGGCATCAATCGCAAAAATGAAACTTTCGCGAATTACACGTAAAAATATTAATCTTCGCATAGCTAATAATTAGTTTAATTTCAAGAATAGCATTTGGACAGCAGTAGTTGTTACCCTGTAAAAATACACAATTTCCGTTAAAAAACTTGTTAATTGTTATGATTTTCAGTAAACTTGCAAACTTTTAAAAATCAACCCCATCGCTTGCTTTAAAATTGAAAATCACCCAAGTGCATAATTACTTTTAATTATATTTTGGTGTTCGAGGCCTCCTTTTTAAGTAAGATAATAATGGAGAACATGAAAAAAATCAACAGCGCACTGGTCTCTGTATACCATAAAGACCGCTTAGATGAAATTGTAAAACTACTTGTTGACAATGACATCAAAATTTACTCTACAGGAGGAACCTACGATTTCATCAAAAAGATGGGAATCGAAACCTTTACGGTTGAATCATTGACCCAATATCCTTCGATTCTGGGTGGTAGAGTAAAAACCCTTCACCCAAAAGTGTTTGGTGGTATTCTTGCTCGCAGAGAGAATAAAATTGATCTGAGCCAGATGGCAGAATATGGAATTCCTGAAATTGACTTAGTGATTGTTGATCTCTATCCTTTTGAAGAAACGGTAGCTCAAACAACCAATCAGGCCGAAATTATAGAAAAAATTGATATAGGTGGCATCTCTCTAATCCGTGCTGCCGCCAAGAATTATAACGATGTAGCCATCATCCCTTCAAAAGAGCAATACGACTTCCTCATTAATCTGTTAAAAGATAAAAACGGTTGTACTACTTTAGAAGACAGACTCTATCTGGCTACTCAGGCCTTCAATGTGTCTTCTCATTATGACTCAGCTATCTTTGGATATTTCCAGACCAAGACAGATATAGACGCTTTCAAATTCAGCGTTCAAGGTAAACAGGAGATGCGTTATGGCGAAAACCCACACCAGAAAGGTGCTTTCTATGGCGATCTGGATAAAGTCTTCAAACAATTACATGGTAAAGCCATTTCGTATAACAACCTCATAGACCTCGAGTCGGCTATGAATCTTGTAAATGAATTTACCGAAACTACCTTTGCCATTATTAAACACACCAATCCTTGTGGTATTGCCAGCAGAGATATTGCTGTTGATGCATGGAAAGCAGCACTTGCAGGTGATCCTGTTTCAGCTTATGGTGGCGTAATTGCAACAAATTGTGTGATCGACATTGAGACTGCTCAAGAGATCAACAAACTCTTCTTCGAGATTATTTTTGCTGAAGGATATAACGATGATGCCCTCGAGGTATTAAAATCAAAGAAAAACAGAATCATCCTTCAGAAGAAACCAACCTCGTATAGTCCTGTACAATTCCGTTCGGTCTTGAATGGTGTTTTGGTACAAGATAAAGATTTAAAGGTAGAAACCGTTGAAGACCTGAAGGTTGTCACCACTGTGCAACCTGATAGTTCGCTTACCGGTGATCTTCTTTTTGCGAATATCGTCGTTAAACATACTAAATCGAATGCAATTGTCGTTGTGAAAGATAAACAATTACTCGGTACTGGCGTTGGACAGACATCACGTGTTGACTCAACGAAACATGCTATTGAGAAAGCACATGAATTTGGATTCGATTTGAATGGTTCAGTCCTGGCTTCAGATGCATTTTTCCCTTTTGCTGACTGTGTTGAAATTGCACATAAAGCAGGTGTGATTGCATTTATTCAGCCGGGTGGATCTGTACGTGATCAGGATTCAATTGACTATTGTAATAAAAATGATCTTCCGATGATTATGACCGGATTCAGACATTTTAAACACTAAAAACACACTGATAATTATTTTTTTAATAATTATCAGCGTTTGCTTGTTTTCGTATAGTACTTTTGCAAAAAAAAAATTACAGTAATATAAGATGGGACTCTTTTCTTTTTTAACCAAAGAAATTGCTATAGACCTCGGGACAGCGAATACAATCATTATCTATAACGATAAAGTTGTTGTAGATGAGCCTTCTATTGTAGCTATTGAGCGCAATACAGGAAGGGTTATTGCCGTAGGGAAAAAAGCCATGATGATGCATGGTAAAACACATGAAAACATCAAAACAATCCGTCCTTTACGTGATGGTGTTATTGCTGATTTCCAGAGTGCCGAGCACATGCTCAAGGAGTTTATCAAGATGGTTACTCCTCGTAAAACACTATTTCCGCCTGCATTAAAGATGGTAATTTGTATTCCGAGTGGTATCACCGAGGTAGAAGAAAGAGCCGTTAAAGACTCAGCTGAGCAAGCAGGTGCCAAAGAAGTTAAGTTGATTCACGAACCAATGGCAGCTGCTATTGGTATCGGTATCGATGTAATGGAACCAACCGGCAATATGATTATCGACATAGGTGGTGGTACCAGCGAAATAGCTGTTATTGCACTTGGAGGTATTGTAAACAATAAGTCGATCCGTGTTGCGGGCGACGACTTGAACTACGATATTGAAGAGTATATGCGTAAACAGCACAACATTAACATAGGTGAAAGAACCTCTGAGCGCATTAAAATTGAAGTAGGTGCTGCCTTGGTTGATATTGACAACCCGCCTGCAGATTATGCAGTACATGGTAGAGATATGCTAACAGGTATCCCTAAAGAAATCTATGTAAACTATGCGGAGATTGCTCATGCATTGGATAAAACCATCTCCAAGATTGAAGCAGCAGTTCTGAATGCACTCGAAATGACGCCTCCCGAATTAGCAGCCGATATCTATCGTACAGGTATCTATCTGGCCGGTGGTGGTGCTTTGCTCCGTGGATTGGATAAACGGTTACATATGAAGACCAAACTTCCTGTTCATGTTGCTGACGATCCATTGCGTGCAGTAGCTCGTGGTACGGGTATTGCCTTGAAGAACTTCGACAAATTTACTTTCCTTATTAAATAACAGATAACGCATCAGCATATCCGGTAGTTTTGCTACCGGATATGCTGTAGTGCCTCCAAATATAACAGCATGCGAAACCTGTTTACTTTCTTGTGGAGACACTCCATGTTTTTCCTCTTCATCATTCTGGAAGTCTTCTCTGTTCTTTTAATCGTTAAATATAACGGTTATCAGAAGGCTGTTGCTTTCGGACAATTTGACGAATTATCCGGATCACTTCATCGTGATTATAACACCCTTTGGGAATATTTTAGTCTCAAAAAGATCAATCACGATCTGGCAGAAGAGAACGCGAGGTATCGAAAGATGCTTCCATCGGCATTTCTTATTACCGATTCTTTGGTACATTATAAGAACGATACCCTCTATCGTCAGCATTATCAATATATGTCTGCACAGGTTATTAGTAACGCCACAAACACTGCTGCCAATTATATTCAGCTCGACAAAGGTCGGCTGCAAGGTCTCAATAAGGATATGGCAGTGATTAGTCCCAAAGGAATTGTTGGAACTGTCGTTAATGTCTCCAATAATTTTGCCTGGGTGATGTCTATCCTCAATAAAGAGTCGCGCATCAGTGTTCGTATTAAAAAGAACGCACAGATAGGAACCCTCGCATGGGAGGGTGGAAGCTATCTTTACGCTTCATTAAAAGATATCCCCACCCACGTTTCGGTCATAAAAGGCGACACCGTATTTACAAGTGGTTATTCGCATGTCTTCCCAAAAGGAGAGATGGTGGGTACCATTAGCGAAGTATCGATAAAACCCGGAGAACATTTCTATACCATCCAATTAAGGCTGGCTGTCGATTTCAACAGCCTTGGGCATGTTTATGTTGTTAAGAATCTTCTTCGCGAAGAACAAATGAAACTGCAGGAGGCCAATAAAAATGAGTAATACATATATCAGAATATCCTTACGGTTTATTTTATTAATCGTAGTACAAGTATTGATCCTAAGCAATGTCCATTTCCTAGGATATCTAAATCCATATGTCTACCTGCTCTTTATCCTAACTATGCCTTTCGAAACACCAAAATGGGTATTGTTAATTACTGCTTTTGCCTTAGGACTCTCTGTAGATCTCTTCTCAAATTCACTGGGCATCCATGCAGCAGCCTCTGTTTTCGCGGCCTACTTCAGACCCGGTGTTATCAGCCTTATCACTTCACGCAAAGAGTACGAGCCAGGGGTAGAGCCATCTATCGCCGACCTTGGTTTTCAATGGTTTGTAACGTATACCTTCATTATTACCTTTTTACACCACTTTTGCCTGTTCCTTATCGAGGCATTCAGATTCACCGGCTTTTTTGGTACTCTTGGTCATAGTTTCTGTAATGCACTTTTTACAGTTCTAATAATCATTCTCGCACAGTACATTTTTTATCGTAAGAAGAAGTAACTTCTCTATATTTGTACAATCTATACTTTCAACTTCGAAAACAATGACTGCCTTACGGTATAAATTATTCTTTCATCTATTTCTGCTTTTCGGTCTTTGCCTTTTTTCATGCTCACTTAATGACAAAAACTCATTTTCTATCGATGGTGAGATCAAAGGATTAAATCAGGGAAAGGCTTTATTATACAATCTGGAAGAGACCGGACCGCGACTGATCGATTCATCAAAAATCGATAATGGGAAGTTCTCTTTTAAAGGAAGAATAACCCTCCCCGAAATGGTTCTGCTGAAAGTTGATGGGAACAGAGCCGGCATTCCCTTCTTTCTGGAAGCTGGGCATGTTCGTTTTAAAGCCAGTGCCGATAGTCTGAATGGAGCCACAATAACCAGTTCAGAAAGCAACGCACTCTATCAGAAATTCCATCAGGAGATGCACCGCTTCGATGAACAGAGCCTTAATATTCTGGATCGATACACGCAAGCTAAAAGCAACAGCGATACCGCACTCATGAGCAAGTTCTTTGAAGCAAATTCAGAGGTAGATAAAGAACGGATAGTGTTTACCCGCGACTTTGTAAAGCAAAACAAAGAGAGTAATGTAGCGATCTATATTGCCGCTACGCAATTGATCTATTCTATGGAGGCAGAGGATTTAGAAGGGATTAGCGAAGCGTTTTCTACCAAACTTAGAGATTCAAAATATCTGAAACTACTTTCAAATCAGGTAAAAGCATTGAAACGGGTGAGTATCGGTCAACCTGCACCCAATTTCACATTAACCGATGTCAACAATCATCCTGTGCGACTATCTGATTTCAAAGGAAAGATCGTATTTATTGATTTCTGGGCTTCATGGTGTAAACCTTGCAGAGAGGAACATCCCGATTTAATAACGGTTTATCAGAAATATAAAGATAAGCACTTCGACATACTCAGTGTTTCGATTGATGAAGATATGTCGCTTTGGAAAGATGCAGTGAAACTGGATAAGTTGACATGGACACAAGTTTCAGATTTGAAAGGATTGAATAATGTTGCCCTCAAACAATATGGGGTAGTTAAAATTCCCTCCAATGTATTGATTGATAAAAGCGGTATCATTATGGCAAGAAACATAAAGCCGAAACAGCTTACTGAAAAACTGAAGCAACTTTTGAAGTAATATCATAAAATCAATGAATTTAAAATGGTTTCTCCTTATAGCCTGCATGCTTCTAATCTTATCGCCAGATAAGCTTATCGGTCAGGGCATTGCCGTACAACAATGGAGAGACCATCTGCCTTTTAACAACTTAATCTCTGTAACCCGTAGTGCAAATAAGGTCTATGCTGCTTCCTATTATGGCATATTCACCTATGATACTGAAGATAATAGCATCAGTAAGCTCACAAAAGTAAACGGACTTACCGATATGGGAATCAGCAAGATTTCATATAGCACCACCAACGATCTTTTACTTATCGCTTACCAGAATGCCAATCTCGATATTGTACAGGGAGGCAAGATCATCAACATGCCTGATATCAAGAATAAAAACATCTCGGGCGATAAATCCATTTACAATATCTACTTCCGCAATCACTTTGCCTATCTCTGTTGTGGATTTGGCGTAGTGGTGATCGATCTGGTTAAACAGGAGGTTTCGGATACCTGGTATATTGGCAACAATGGAAGCGCGACCAAGATTTACGATCTCACCTTCGATGCAAGCGGACAAACTATCTATGCTGCCACTGAAACCGGATTGCGCAAAGCTTTGGTAAGTGCAAATCCAACGCTCTTCTCTTCATGGACCCAAGTTGCACCCATCTCCAACAACGGTGTTGCCTATAATCTGGTAGAAGAAGTAAACGGCAAGATTCTGACCAATCGTAAAGGACTACAATACAATCAGGACACGCTGTATCTCTTCGACAATAACAAATGGAGCATCTTTATGAAAGATGTCTACTTCCCCCGTTTTAGTCTGAATGCCAATAACGGAAGAATTGCCGTCAATATGAACTTTGCAGCCAATATCATGAATGTGGATGGTTCGGTATATTCGCAGGTATTAAATTACAAACCCACCGCCATGCAGGCTGTTGATATGATACTCGATCCCGATGGCACGGCATGGATTGCTGATGCATCATCTGCACTGATCAAGGTATCGCCTCAAGGCGTTATCACAAAGATAGAACCCAATGGTCCCTCACAAGCTTCTACCTTTGCCATAGCCACAACCGGAAAAGATGTGTGGGCGGTTGCCGGAGGTTATAACAACTCATACACAAACAACTATCTGATGGCGAATGCTTATTCGTTTATCAATGGAAGTTGGAATTCATACAACAATCAGAACCAATCACTTTTAGGCGATGCCCGCGATTATGATGCCATTGCCATCGATCCGGCCAATGCAAAGCATCTCTATATCGGCTCGTGGGGCTGGGGTGTTTCTGAATATCTGGATGGGATCCTTAAAACACAATACACTGCCACAAACTCATCGCTCAGATCAACCCCGTTCTCAGTAGATCAGTCGATAAGGGTTGGAGGACTTGCCTTCGACAGCAAAGGAAATCTTTGGGCTACCAACTCCATCACGCCTAATCTGCTATCTGTTAAGAAAGCAGATGGGACATGGCGGTCGTTCGATCTGTCGCCCTATAATTCAATCGATGTTGAAAAGGTTATCGTGGATCAAAACGATCAGAAATGGATTCTACTTAGAGAACATGGCATCATCGTTTTCAACGATAAAAACACCATCGACAACACTAAAGATGATAAGCTTACCAAGTTAACTGAGGTTACGGGAAATGGGAACCTGCCGGGGACTAAAATCTTTACCATCATCCCTGATAAAGATGGAGCTATATGGATAGGTTCTGACAAAGGGGTTAGTGTCATCTATAATCCCGGCAATGTTTTTACCGGAAGCAATTATGATGCAAAGATTGTGAGGGTCGAGAATAATGGACAGCTCATACCTCTACTCGAAAACGAATCGGTGACTGCTATCGCGATTGATGGTGCTAACCGGAAATGGATGGGAACAGCCAACTCCGGTCTCTTTCTGATCACGGCAGATGGCACCAAAGAACTGCAACATTTCACAGTTGATAATAGTCCGCTTCTCTCCAACACCATTTCATGTATTGGCGTTAATACGGATGGCGAAGTGTTTATCGGAACAGATAAAGGCCTCATCTCTTATCGCGGCACAGCTTCAGAACCTACCGAAAGCAACAAAGGAGTATTCGCTTTCCCCAATCCTGTAAGGCCAGGCTACACAGGTGTTATCTCCATAAAGGGGTTGACTTTCAATGCTGATGTGCGTATTACCGATGTCTCCGGACATCTGGTTTCGCAGATGAAAGCCGATGGCGGACAAGCAACATGGGATGGAAAAGACCTGAAAGGACGTAAGATTGCTCCTGGAGTTTACATTGTCTTCGTCAGCAACGACGATGGCACCAACACCGCTGTTACCAAAATTCTCATCGTAAGATAACGCCCCGCTCCATGCTAAACAAAACCAAAGGTATTGTATTGCACACCATAAAGTATGGCGAAACCAGCGTAATCGTAAGGGTCTACACCGAACTTTTTGGCATACAGTCTTATATCCTGAAAGGAGCCAGGGGTGCTAAATCAAAGAACAAGATGAATCATCTTTCACCGCTCACACTATTGGATATGGATGTTTATCATAAAGAGAGTTCGCAACTACAATATATCCGAGAGATGAGGATCACGCATCCTTTTTCCTCCATCCCTTTCGATATCGTCAAGAGCAGTATTTCGCTCTTCATCAACGAAGTGATCAACCGCACGGTACGCGAAGAAGAACCCAACCCTCCCCTCTATATCTTTCTGGAAAATAGCATCCGCTGGTTCGATTTGGTGCAAACTAACTATACTAACTTTCACCTCTGGTTTTTGGTTCATTTTAGCCGTTACCTCGGGTTTACACCGCATGATAACTATTCAACAACAAATCATATTTTCAATCTGCGTGAAGGACATTATCAATCGATGCTGCCCGAACATGCCGACTATCTCGATAACCCCTTGTGCAGCTACCTGGTCGATTTAACAGATACCAAGCTAACCGACCTCCCCTCTTTACACATTCCAACGCCCATCAGGCAAGACTTGCTTCCACGCATGATTGATTTTTACCGGTTTCATATTTCAGGGATGAAAGATATCAACTCGTTGGAGGTTCTGCACGAGATATTCAGTTAGACAACTATCTATTAAAGGTTCAGCATCGAATTCTGCATTCCAAAGCATAGAGACTTAACACAATTTCGTATCTTTGCAAAAAATAACGATTAATTATGAGTTTGGAACTGAGCGAACAGGAAATCATTAGGCGCAATTCAATGGACGAATTGCTGAAAATGGGTATTAATCCCTATCCTGCCGAAGCATTTGATGTGAATGTTACTGTAAAAGAAATCCTTGAGAAATACCCAACCGACAACACCCTCTATCAGGAAGTTAGTCTCGCAGGTCGTATCATGGGTCGTCGTATCATGGGTGCTGCTTCGTTTATAGAGCTGCAAGACGCCACTGGTCGCATCCAGATCTACATTAAGAGAGATGATCTTTGCCCTACCGAAGACAAATCGTTTTACAATATAGTATTTAAACGCCTGTTCGATATTGGCGATATTATTGGTATCACAGGATTCGTTTTCATCACCCAGATGGGCGAGATTACTATCCACGTTAAAGAACTCAAGTTATTAAGCAAATCGCTGAAACCCCTTCCTGTAGTTAAGGAAAAGGACGGCGAGCTTTTCGATTCATTCTCAGATCCAGAACAACGTTATAGAATGCGTTATGTAGATTTGATTGTCAACAACCAAATCAAAGACGTATTTGTAAAACGTACCGTCATGGTCAACACCATGCGCAACTACCTCAACGAAAAGGGATACCTCGAAGTTGAAACCCCTATCCTTCAACCATTATATGGTGGAGCAGCAGCTCGTCCTTTCAAATCGCATCACAACTCGCTGGATATGACACTCTATTTGCGTATTGCAAACGAGCTTTATCTGAAGAGACTCATTGTAGGTGGTTTTGATGGAGTTTACGAGTTCTCTAAAGACTTCCGTAACGAAGGAATGGACCGTTTCCACAACCCTGAGTTTACACAGATGGAGCTTTATGTAGCTTACAAAGATTATAACTGGATGATGGATACCGTTGAAGAGATGGTTGAACGCATCGCGATGAATCTTCATGGAACGACCAAGGTTCAGGTTGGCGAAAACCTGATCGACTTTAAACGTCCATGGAAACGTTTTACCATGTACGAAGGCATTCAGCACTTCACCGGAATCGATATCTCTGAAATGGATGAAGCACAGATTCGTGAAGTAGCCACTAAAGTTGGTGCCGAAATTAACGAAACCATGGGTAAAGGTAAATTGATCGATGAGATCTTTGGTACCGTTGCCGAACCGAATATTGTACAGCCAACCTTTATCACAGACTACCCTGTTGAGATGTCGCCACTAGCCAAGAAGCACCGCACCAAAGCAGGACTTGTTGAGCGTTTCGAAGCCATCTGTAACGGTAAAGAGTTGTGCAACTCATTCTCCGAATTAAACGACCCTATCGATCAGCGTCAGCGTTTTGAATCGCAACTCGAATTAGGCAAGCGTGGAGATGATGAGTCGATGGTACTCGATGAAGACTTTTTAAGAGCCCTCGAATATGGAATGCCACCAACAGCAGGTTTGGGTATCGGCATAGACCGTCTGGCCATGATCATGACCAACCAGACATCTATTCAGGATGTACTTTTCTTCCCTCAGATGCGTCCAGAGAAGCAAGCTGCCGAGCTTACCGATGATGATCTAAGAGCAATTGGTGTTCCTGAAGGTTGGATTCCAGCCATCAGAAAAACCAGTTACAAGACCATAGAGGCATTAAAAGAGGCCAACCCTAATAAGTTCTACAACGACCTGGGTGGTTTAAGAAAAAAGTTAAAACTCGACGTTGCAATGCCAACACTCGACGACGTTAAAAGCTGGCTAGCGTAACGCTGACCGAACATCAATATTCAAGGCTGTCTGAAAAGACAGATGTTCTTTCAGACAGCCTTTTTCAATACACTCGCTGAGGGGATTAGACCAACCCGGAAGCAAAATCTCAAATAATATTTCAGTATACTGAATCCATGAAGATGATAAAAGGATGATACAATTATCCTAAACAGAAGATTTTCTCAAAACTTTGTCGACCCTTTCTCGATAGTTTGTCCATGGTTAGTCCATACCTTATAGAGTATGGACTAAGTATGGAGGAACTATGGACAAAGTATGGAGATACTATGGACAAAATCTTCCTTTTATGAGTGTTATAGAAACGATTTACCATCTGCTTATGGGGAGAATCGAATAATGATTGAGAAGTGGTTTTAAACGGGGAGGCTGGCAGCCAAATTGGCGCAACTATTATTTGAAAAACAAATTTAATATTATTTCAGATACTGACGTAAATTCATATATAATTTTCTTGATATTTGTATTGATTAAAAATTAAGTTCAAAATTTGAATGCTTAGATTTTAAAACCATTATTAGAAGTCAATAATATGGAGGATCGTAGATATGATATCTGATTTTAAACCGGAGTAGTTATCCAACAATGGGGTTCACTCTGGAGAGCCATCACCCATACTGATGAAATCATTCGTTATAATGTTTTCACTGTAATAGTTTTCCATGATTATTTATATATCAAGCAGTTGTATAAAACACAAAAGAAATGAAAATAAATTTTAAAATCTGGCTTATCGTTTTATCACTAGCTAGTTTAAGCGAGTTAAGCTTTGCACAATCCAATGTATGGATTAGTGGTAAATTATTAACTGATCAGAAAGAAGGATCAATCCCATTATCCAATGATAGTTTCATTTTGTTTCCTCATACAATAATATCTAGTGCAGATATTGATAAATCTGGTAACTTTCATTTAGAATTTAATGTTTCTAAATCTCAGGTTATACAAATATTCAATCATACATTTTATATAACTCCTGGCGATTCTGTTTTTGTGAATGTTACGGGAAGTCGCTATATGCCTGAAAAGTTAGAGTTTAGGGGTCGAAATGCGGATCACTATAATTATTCTACGAAATATACTAATTTGAAAAGATCAATTCATTTCAAATACTTTACTTATGATTTAAAAAATGGATTAACGAAATATCTTGATTCTATCACTGTTAACAAAAATATTCTGTTGAAGAATCTAAATGACTTTTCTAATAACCACACACTTACAACTGATTTTAAAGCATATGCTATAAGCCAGATCATTTATGATTATTATGATCAGATGCTAAGCCCTTTTGTCAACAAAAAATATTCTATAGAACAGATTCCATCCTCATATTTATCTATTCTTGATCAAATAAAACTAACTGATGATAATCTGGTCGATAAAAGAGAATATGCTTTTACTGCAATGGATTTACTAAAATACAAAAAGCTAAAATCTAATGATGATGAACTAAAATTAATTAATGATAATTTTTCCGGACTCACAAAGGAGTTTATTTTATCATATTATGCGGATAAATTAATTTTATCTTATACTTCAAAAGATAGTTTAGTAACAAAAGAATTGTTTAAAAAAATTGACACAGAATTAACAAAGACAGAATTCCGAAATTACTTTAACACTTCAAGAGATCGGTTACATAAATCTTTAACTCCATTTCCAAAAGAAGTTTTGCTTACGGCTCTAACTGATAGTGTTGGACAAAAACTCATCTTCAAAGATTTATTGACAAAATCTAAAAATAAAATGATTGTCCTTGACTTTTGGGCGAGCTGGTGTGGTTCCTGTATTCAAGGAATGCCTGAAGTGAATAAAATGAAAAAGAACTTCAGCAATGCTGATGTGGAATTTGTATTTATATCACTTGATAAAACAGAGCCTGATTGGAGAGGTGGATTGAATAAGACAAAAATCCCTGGAAACCATTATTGGATAAAAGATAATTTTGACTCTGCTTTAGCAAAATATTTGATAATACACTCTATACCGCGATATGTAATTATCAATAAGGCTGGTCAAATTGAAAAGATAGAAGCGTTTAGTCCTTATCCTGGAGATTATGGACTAGAGACTCAACTTAATAAACTTTTAACGCATTAACAGATCATAACAGACAGCCTAAAGCAAGTTGCTTTAGGCTGTAATCAACCATTGTTCATCAAAGCTCTTAGAGATAAAACATGCCGAAGTATTTTTATTTGCAAATAAAAACTTAAAGAGTTAATGCAACTTTATAGTCTGCTGATCCATCCTTAATGTAAAAATGAATTTATTTTCTGTTACACTTATTCCGGATCAACTAATTTCTAAAGAGATGAAAAAGATGTATCTGATGTTTCTTTTGCCCTTGTTAATGATCTCGTGTGCGAAAGAAAAAACGACACAAATTAACGACAAACAGCTCAAACCCATAACATTAAGTGCTGAGCAACTAGCTTTGATTCAGGCAAATAATCAATTTTCATTCTCATTATTTAACAAATCTGCAAATCAGGAGACCAAAGAAAATCTGATTATCTCTCCATTTAGTGTCAGCATGGCATTGTCGATGACCCTCAATGGTGCTGCCGGAACAACAAAAACAGGGATGGAAAAGATATTGGGGTTTGAAGGCAAGCAGGCTTCTTTGATAAATGATTACAATAAATTTTTATCAACGCAACTACATGGGATTGATGAAAAAGTGACTTTTAATATTGCAAATTCAATCTGGTATAAAAATAGTTTCACGGTTATCCCTTCCTTTATTTCTACAAACCAAGACTATTATCACGCAGAAGTGACATCACTCGATTTCTCCTCACCTTCGGCTGTCAATACTATCAATAATTGGGTAAATACTAAAACAAATAGTGCTATTCCTAAAATCATTGAATCCATTTCACCGGATAATGTGATGTTTCTGATCAATGCACTTTATTTCAAAGGTTCATGGAGAAATAAATTTGATGCTCCAAAGACAAGCGATCAAAACTTTTACAAGGAAGATCTTTCGGTTATAAAATGCAAAATGATGACTCAGGAAAGTACATTCAAGTGTCTTTCCAATGACCTGCTAAGTGCAATCGAAATGCCTTATGGGCAAGGAAATTTCGTGATGACCGTATTGCTTCCCAAAGAAGGTAAAACGACATCCGATCTGATAGATGCTTTCAATGCAGACAACTGGAAAAAGTGGAATACGGAAATGGATTCAAGCAAAGTGCTGGTTTATCTGCCTCGCTTTAAAATGAATTATGAAAATACATTAAATGATCTGCTCATCACGATGGGAATGGCAGATGCATTTAATCCATATGTTGCTGACTTCACAAGGATCAATGCAAAAGGAGGACTGTTTATCAGTGAAGTAAAACACAAAACAATGGTTGAAGTAAATGAAGAGGGCACTATTGCCGCAGCTGTCACTTCAGTAGCCATTAGTTATACTACATCGTTAATCGACCACCCACAACCGCTGATTTTTAATATCAACAAACCATTTGTATTTGTAATTTCTGAAAAGAGTACCGGTGCTATCTTGTTTACCGGCAGGATTATGGATCCAACCAAAGAATAACCCTATATATTTCTCTCCAATCGTATATTTTAAAGAGGTTCTTTTCAACGTCGTAAAGAACCTCTTTCTGATTCCATAATAATTTAAGAACATCATTTGCAAATCATGTGCCTAAGAAGAATAGATGCTATGATAAAGTCATTTATAAAGAAAATAGCCTCAAAAAATTAGTGTAGTTAGAATTTATTCTTTTTCTTTGTGTTCAAAATTAAAACATAATCCGTTACATTATTTACATTATTTTTTGCGAAACATTAAAGGCTTGAATATGACAATAGATGGACTAAAAATCAAATGGTTAGCTAATTACAAAACAGCTCCTGAGCAGTTAAAAAAGATGGCTGAGGTGAAAGGTGTTATTAGCGCTTTCAACGTTAACATCGATGCCGTTATAAAGATTACCGGAAAAACGATTGAAAAAATCATCAATGATGAATCATTGGATCAGAAACTGATTCTTGAAGATGGTAAAAAAAGCATCAACTCGAAAGAGGATGCCATCAGAGGAATTGTTCATTGCTTTACAAATGGTATTGCCGAAGAGTGGTTGATTCCAAACAAAGAGATGTTCTTTTGGCTGAATGAAAACATTGGCTACGACAAAATGCAAATGGGCGGACAAGGTGGTATCGTTGCTAATGCAATGGCTGTTTGTGGCGTTGATAAGGTTTATGTACATTGTGCCTCTCTCCCCAAAGACCAGGCTAAATTATTTCTCGACCTGCCTAACCTAATGACTGTTGATGAAAAAGGTAATCTGGAACAGGCTTCTCAGATAGAACGCAAATCTGATCTTCCTTTAATTCACTGGATCATAGAGTTTAATGCTGGCGATACTTTAACGGTTGATGGTAAAATATTTACTTGTCCTAAAG
>Ga0224522_1000328_pt1 | contig 17660 bp, 15 predicted proteins | sample CFST25metaG_FD_182733 | JGI IMG/M metagenome (GOLD analysis project Ga0224522, IMG submission 182733) | Peat soil microbial communities from Stordalen Mire, Sweden - C.F.S.T25 | ecosystem: Environmental > Terrestrial > Soil > Wetlands > Peat | place: Sweden: Norrbotten County, Stordalen Mire...
GGAAAAGTAATGGTGAAGTTTCCGCTTGTGGGGTTGGGGAATATTTCCGGGGTGTTGCGTAAGGTCACCGGGGTGATGCCGGTGCCCTCGCTGAATTCGGCTACATAATTATTGAAACTGCTGTTGGTAAAACTCCCGCCTGCATATATGTTTCCGGAGGCATCGTTGTAAATACTAAGAATATTGTTATTTGCAGCCAAAGCACTCAATCCGCCTACCTCACTCCATGCGGTTCCATTCCATTTGGCTACATAATTATTTCCCCCGGAATTGGTAAAAAAGCCTGCAGCATATATGTTTCCGGCTGCACCTCTGCATATACAATAAATATCGTTATTTGCACCTAACGCATTCAATCCGCCTAACTCTGACCATGCCGTTCCGTTCCATTTTGCCACATATTCTTTTCCATTCGAATTGGTAAAATAGCCTGCGGCATAAACATTTCCCAGGGTATCGCTGCAGATACTCTCAATCCAGTCATTTGCAGACAATGCATTCAAACCGCCCAGTTCACTCCAGGCAGTTCCGTTCCATTTGGCTACATATTTTCTTCCATCAGGATTTGTAAAAGATCCTGCGGCATAGATATTTCCTGCAGCGTCGCTGCAGATACTCCAGATAGTGGAGTCCGCACCTAAAGCATTCAATCCTCCTAACTCACTCCATGTAGTACCGTTCCATTTTGCCACATATTTTTTTCCAGTGGAATATGTTGCACCATTTGAAAAATCACCTGCGGCATAAATATTCCCGGAGATATCGCTGCAAATGCTGTTAATTCTCCTGTTTGCGGATAAACCATTCAATCCGCCAACTTCGCTCCATGCCGTCCCGTTCCATCTGGCAATATATTGATTAAAACTGGAATTGTAAAACTCTCCCGCGGCATAGATATTCCCTGCAATGTTACAAAGACTTTTTATTGATGCTGCAGCTGCCAATCCATCCAAACCGCCCAATTCGCTCCATGCTGTTCCATTCCATTTGGCTACATATTCATTAAAATTTGAATTGTAAAAGTCTCCTCCGGTATAAATATTCCCTGAGGCATCACTACACAGGGTATTTATATTGCCATTTGCTGCCAGACCGTTCAACCCGCCAACTTCTTTCCAGGTTTGTGCACCTGCGGTAAAGGAAAGAAAAAATAGGGAAGAGAGAATAAAAATATAAATTGTTGTTTTCATGATGTTTGATTTTTTTGTAAAACTTGTACTTTGTTATCTCATGTGCTGGTTAATTCCGGTCCTGTAAAAATTTACGCCCTCTTTGAGTCAGCACTACCCCAAAACACCCTACATAACGGTAACGGCAACAGGTCGTTAAAGATTAAACCCGTAACCCGTGAAAACAAAGGTAATAGCAAACTGAGAAAATTGTTACCCGCGATCCATGAATACGAAATCCTTTACAGCCCGGACCTTCGCCAGGCTTGCGGTTTAGTGCCTGTCAGCGGCAGTGATATTACTTGTGTTTTTTACCCTGAAGTTCTATTACAATGGTCTCGCCAATTTTATCATGGAGCGTCATCCTGTTGGGATTCCAAAAGGCCTGTATATATCCGAATCCGAACTCAAGTGCGGATGCAAAATAACCCAGGCTTCGTTCGATACAATGCCACAATCCGATATGTTCATGGTACAATGACAGTACCTTTATCCTGAGAAAATATTTTCCAGGGGTTTGTCCTTTGCAGAAATAAAACGAGATTACGAAATAAAGGACCGGCAAGAGTCCAAATAAAAATTTCAAAAAGGTAATGAAATAGGGATGTGTGTTGCTCATTTCAATTTCAACATCGAAAATACCATGGACATTTATCTTTGAAATGTTCATATTGAACAGACTAAACAGGAGGATGATGCAACAATAAATCAGGATAAGGACAATCCAGTCAATGAGGAACGCAACAAATCTTCTCCGGATGGTGGCAAGAATAAATTCATTCGCAGGATGAAATTCATGTCTAGGGTTGTACTTCATAAATATTGAAATTTAAGGTTATTAAAATTACTGCCCGCCCGGGATCTGCATTTCTTAAAATCCGGTGGATTATTAAACATTACCAAACATAGGGGATGATCTTATAACGGGTAATCTGAGCATATCTCCGATAATCGTCCAATTCATTGATCAGGATTCTGTCTTCCAGGAATGTCCTTATCAATAAGATTATGAGCATAATACTTACCGGTATTATACTCCAGAGTGAACCGAAAAGTATGGGAAATCCCAATGTTTGTATAATATTACCCAGATAGGCAGGGTGTCTTACTATTTTATAAAGTCCTGTTTCACAAACAGTATGTCCCCTCTCTGATTGAATACGTATAGTACTGGAGAAAAATTTGTTTTGTTTTTGTGCTATCAGAAAAAGGAGTTGTCCGGTTATTGTTAAGATGACCCCCGGTATGTACAAACTCCAGGGTAAATCAGGAGACCAATGATACCGTCCGGAATCAAGTCCTGCTGTAATAAACAGGATGATCATAAGAAAGAAAGATGAGCTTAATAAGAATTTATCCCACTTTTTGGCTCCGTCTCCGGGCTTTGAGCGCTCATTTAAAAGCTCAGGATCAACACGCAATATCGTATAACTTACGGTAAACATTGCAAGGCCGATTATTACATATATCCATCCCTGCCAATAATCAGGATGACCGGCACTGATAAACAGAATTAGAAAAAAGAAAAATGAACCTGCAAGGTGCTTAATGATGTATTTAAGTGTTTTCACTATTGTATGATTTTATCATGTCGTTGAATTACTGATCATTTAATCCCTTTCCATTGAGAATTTGCTGCATACATTTTTCAACCCTCGACTCCCGGGTTTTGGATTGTTTAGGTGCAGAAAAATAAAGATTGTATGCTCTTTGCCGTCCGGGCGTCAATGCATCAAAAGCGGCTTTCAAGGCAGGGATTTCATCCAGTTTCTTTTGAAATTCTTCGGGAAACAGGAGTTCTGTATTCTTTTTAAAAATCACCTTCAAACCGGCTTTTTCTACTTCAATGGCTTCATAAATAAAGGCTTTCAGGGTGGGTTCCATCTTAACTATTTCCCGGACATGGGTGAACCGGATCTGGCGCCCTGCCTGTACATTCTCCGTTTGTTTGATTAGAATGCCGCCGGTATCCTGCAACAAGGCACCTTTGAAAAACAGAAGTGCACAATATTCTTTAAAACCATGGATTAAAACTATGTTTTTCTTCTGAAACGTGTAACAAGGAACACCCCACTTAAATTCTTCGGTCAGCTGACAGTCAAGAAGAATCATTCTCAATTTCTCAAATTCTTCCTGCCACTTTTTGGCTTTACTCAGAAATCCATCAACCTTTGGATTCATTTGGTTCTTTGTCATATTAGGTTAATTTTATTTGCAAATCGCCGGACTGTTTTCCCGTTAAGCTTATTTCTCATCATTCTCCATATTCAATTCCCGGTTCGTGTTTTTTAGTTCCTTCCCTTCTTTTAAGAAGAAAGTCAGTCTGAACAAAATACATCGCGATTGTTTGCTCCCTGCCGAAAAAGAATGGTAATTCATATCCCATGTATTTTCCTTCCAGGTATCCGGCAAAAAGAAATTTATCAAGGAACAACTGATCGCTAACTGGTTTTTAAAAAAGTTTCTTTCAAGGGTTATTTCATCAACCAGGGGACTTTGAAAGTCGTATCCGTTATATTGACGTGTCGTACCCTGCGCGGATGCCTCTATGGTTAAGTCCAGGCGTAATGGAAGGAAAATATCGCAGTCCAATTCTGCGCTGGCCTCAAATCCATTATAGCTACGATTTCGAAACGTATCATAAAATCCTTTTAAATTGGCACTTGTTTCAAGCCACGAAGTCAGGGGCAGGTGAAAATACAAATATACTCCGTACTTTGTTTCCCATCCGACATTTGCGATCCTTTCGGTTAATGTACGGCCATTTAGTTCGGTTATTTCACCAATCAAATTATCTTTTCTTTTCAGTACAAGCGATGTTGAAACAAATTTCGATTTCCATCGGGTAGAATAGTTCAATTCAAAACTATTTGTATTCTCCGGTTTTAAAGAGGGACTACCCGATGAAACGGTCAAAGAATCGTTCGAATAATAGATAAAAGGATTGAGATAAAAGTAGTCCGGATAGGACAATGAATTTTTATAGGTTACTTTTATCGTTCCTTTTTTATTCAAATTCAGCATTGCGGAGAGGGTGGGCATCAGGTTCCATTGACCTGATTTCACAGAATCATATTGTATCCGGTAATTTTCACCTCTTATTCCCACCTGGGTAGAAATCAGCTTATATCTGAAAACCAAAGTACAATAAAAGGCTTTCCGCAGATCACTATAATTGAAATTCCGGGTCATGTTATTAACCGTATAGAGATTTCCTATAATGCGCTGGTAATACTGACCTCCAACTCCTAAATTGAATAGCCTGGCAATGGGAAAAGTATAGTCAAGTTTTGTATTTATAGAACTTATGGAATAATTTGAGAGGGTAATCCGGTTTGCCGAAAGAGTATCGGTCGGATAGAAAAAATCAGTCTGCTGGATAAGGCTTGATGCCTTTTGCATGTTATAAATATTCGCATTAAAGATAATCTCATGATCTTCGTCTTCTCTTCCGAATTTCTGCTTAAAATAGAGTGTATAATTTTGAAGCGTGTTGGTTCCGGCATTGCTGAGGTCGGTATTGGCAGTATACAGTGTCGAATTATCCATGAAGTAAAGGTTCTGCAGGTTGTGATCGATACTATTCCTGTACCTCCCATAAGATCCTGTAAAATTTATCAATGTTCTTTTCCACGGATAGAAATCCAGACCGTATTTGAAAAGTTCACCTGTAAATCTATAATTGTAATATTTTCCGGAATAATCAATATAACGAAAAATACTGCCTTCCGATTCAGTTTGTCTTTCATCACGGAAATCCATCGTGGTTATAAGATTTTCCCGGAGATTTGCCGATCCGAAAATCCTGAATTTTGAAAATGCATAATCAACACCAAGATTGCCGTCGTAGTGTTTCTTTTGTGTGAAAATGTCAATATTTCCAATAATCTTTAGCCCCTTCTTCCGGTCTTTTCGTAAGATGACATTAAGTACAGTGGCTATATCCGGATCATATTTTGATGAGGGATTCGTGATGACTTCAATTCTGTCGATGTCTTTTGAATCAATTGAACTCAGATCCCGGTTATTTTCCATCCCATCAACAAGTATCAGGACATTGGAATTTCCTAAGACTTTCACTTCATGGGTGGATTTATTCACGGTTACATCGGGAGCCTTCCCAATAACATCAAGTCCGGTCATTGCGTTTTTAAGTGCCGCAGAATCGGGGACATACACGATTTTATCAACAAGGGTCCCCGGTCCTGTAACTATGCCTTTGATGACTGCCTCATGTAATAAGACGCTGTCCAAAGTGAGCTGAACTGACAAGGAAAAAGGACGCTTATCTGGCAAAACCGGAAGGATCTGCTTATAGGTCTTATAACCAATTCTACTGACTACTAATTTATAAATTTGACATTTGACTTCCCGAATAAAAAACGAGCCCGAACTGTCTGATACGGTTCCGTAAACCATATCGTCCTTCAACGTATCCAGTAATTGTATGCAAGCATATTCTATTTTCAGACCCGACCCCTTTTCCTTAATACTCCCCCCAATATCAATTTTATTCACATTTTGGGTAAAACCTGAGACTGTTAATAATAAAAAAAGAAAATACAGTTTCTTCATTATTGGATAACCTTTAGGTTTTCAACCAGCCACGTCTGATTGCCGATTACCACGGTTGTATAAACATTGCCGTCATAATCAGCAACCGTTTGTGAAGATAGGCTGAAACAAACCGGACCAAACAAGATTAGGAAGAAAATAGATTTTTTCATTTTATTCGTGAAACTTCAATTTTAAGAACGTAGTGAATTAAAATTGAAAGTTGAACCCTGGCTGCCGGCTCGTTATCGGCATTAATATTTTTTAATTCATCAATTCCAAATACTCTTTTACAAAATACACCCATTCATCCAACCTGTCGTAGAGTTGCATAGTCCCCGGGAAAGGGACAAAAACATCAGGTGTGATACCGGTATTGTCAATGGGGTGTTCAGGTAGTCTGCGGGATCGCGTCATCGGCCATCTTAATTCATATTTCCCTGATGGAAAACGTTCAGTGACACAATTGGAATAGTCAAGAATGCCTCTCGTATTCCGGTTGCCAAATAATAAAACCTTTTTACTCTCCCGGGCCTCAAGTAGAAATGTTTCAGTTGCAGATGCATTTTTCTCATTAATAATAATTCCCACTCTTTTCGGATATTGGTAAATCGTATCTTCATGAACGATTACATCAGCTCCCATCATCGGATGAATGACAAACCCTCCGACATTTTTTTTCATGGCTAAGATCAACTCATTTATCCATTTAATGCTTTCTTCTCCACTTCTGACGTCGTCCGTCCTTAACGCCTCCTCCCAATTCCGGATATTTCCTTCACTGGCATACCATTCCACACCTTTCCTTACATATGGATTCGTATATACGAGTGATAATAAAATCTGGAAATAATCATCCAGTCCGCCAGAATTGTTCCGTATATCAATAATCAGGTTTGGCCGGACCATAATTTCCTTCCAATGCTGTTTGACAAGGTTTTCCGCCTGATCATTCATAAAGCTGGTGATCCGGAGAAAGTAGGTGCTATCATCCAAATAGATTGATACAGGATAAAAATTCAACCCGCAGGGGTGCTGCATCCGGTATGAGTCATGAACGGCATTGTCAGAGACTATTGAGGCAGATTGGCGGACGTACCATTCATCTGCATCCTGTATCTCGATGATTTTATCATCCAGATGCAAGGATGCTTTGTAATATTCTGGTTTGAAATTATTTGAGGATGAATATTTTATCGCTGAGTACTGATTATCATCTTGGAGAATAAATTCGAACATAACCTGGTTGGATTCATACCCCTCGAGTTGAATTACGATTCCGTAGTATTTATTCTCACCAGATATCTTTTTAACTGCGATCTTACCCCGGTCCGAGATCCATATTCCCTCGATGGTATTGTTTTTTTTACTCAAAGCGGCAATGCTATCCTTGTTTAATGATGCAATGAGTCTTGCTGGTTTTATATTATTGATGGAATCCGGGTTATTTCCTGTAATGATATCCAAGACATTCAGATGGCCATCCTTAAACCAGGAAGCGTATTCAACTAAATACTTCCAGCATGAATCAGGATGTTCGGTGATCTTTTTTCGTAATTTCAATTCCAGTTTGGCGAGATCACTTTCTGTGGTTTTTGTGACTTTATCATAATATCCGGGATAATCGGCTCTGATTTTATTGATTAAATAATTAAAATCACTTGCGCAATCAGGATGCTGAGCGGAGACCGAACCAAAGATCCCGATTCCTAAAATGGTCAATGTAAGTTTACAGATCATTTTTTTTTATTGCCGATGACGCCCTGCGGGCCGCCGTCTTGCGCCTGCTGCCTGCCTGCCTGCCTACCGGTTTACCTGCCGGAGGTTTACCTGCCGGAGGCAGGCAGGCAACCAGGCGTGTCACGCTCTTTGCACAGGCATTTAGTTGACGGCTTGTTTGCTGGTGTTAATTTTTTATTATTTTTTTGCAAACCACACTTTTACCATTTTGATCGAATAATTCAAGAGAATATATTCCTGTTAATAAGGACCTGAGGTCAATCCTGGAATCTTCCACCATTCCACTTAAAATTTCAATTCCAAGAATATTTACGATTCTGTAAGAAAAGGATCCATTCGTTGATAACTTAATAGTAAGAAAATCTGAGAACGGATTCGGGTAGACTTCAATTTGCGGAGAATTTTTCTCATAAACTCCCACAGTCGCATAATCACAGGATACTGCATTTCCGGTTTCGTAGAGACCGAAAATAGAGTCATCATAACAACGGAGTCCATCACTGAAATTCATATCACATAAGAAGCTTGTTGATGGTGCAAAGTTGAACATATATTTAAGGTCGCCTATTCTTTCATAAATTTGTGATTGATAATAATAACCTGGTATTACTTCATTATGAAAGTAATAGGTTACATATTGTACTTTGATTTTGATCCCATTAATCGTTATCGATGTTGTGTCATCAACATGTACAAACAATGAATCGACTCCAGGGGTACTGGTATATTCTTTAATCTTTATCATCCATTGAGTTCCGGGCCCTGCATTAAAATCATACAATAGTTGAAAAGTATTAAAAATGGTATCAAGGAAGTAGACCTGATTATTTTCCGAATACATGAATTCTGTATTGGGTCTGTCAGCACACTGTAAATTATGACGTTTAATCAATTTTCTACAGAGTTTATTCTGAACCATCGTATCCTTGACAGATTCAATTTTAAGATAATCAGTATCTGCTTGCTGGAACATGAACAGTTCTGTATAATACCATGTTGCTCCGATTGGCGCCCAATCCTGAGCTATACAGAAGTTTGACAGAAGTAACAGTACGATCGTTTGTATAATTGTTTTCATAGCGTAAAATTTATCCTTGTTTTCTCTGCGTCACGCGTCACATGTTACGTTTTCTACTTCAATTTATGGCCTAAATTAATCATTTTACTTATGCAACGACAAATTAAGAAAATTTACCCCGCATTGCCCGGCTGCGGCCTCGTTAGCGGTATGTTGCACTTGTATTATCATTTTTATGTTCTGTAAATATCTGTTTATATATTTTTTCAATATTTGAGTGTAATAATTAGTTCGCATTACTTTTTTATATATTTCTCAACTCCTGCACCTTGCTTTTTTAATGCCTTTGTGTTAGCTTTCAGTATATCATAAGCTGATTTATTAATCTTCTCAGTACTTAATTTTTTCCATCTACTAATATCCTTTTCAAATTCAACTTTAAAAAGAACTTTCGACAGATCCCTTATCACGCAATAATCAGCAACCGAGTGTCCATTATCGCTTTCGTAATTGGCATTATCTATAAAATTTTCTGTTATTTCGTAGAGTGTTTTTTTGAGCAGGCTTAATTCAGTAAGCTTTGCCCTGTATTCCAAATCGGCACTTGTAAGTTTCGGAAATAATTTGTAATCCATAAAATGGCGACCTTCGTGGCATAAATAATCAATAAGAAAATCCTCGCTATTTAGATCATAGGCTTTCCTTACGCAATACAGGGCTTCCTTAGTAGTCCATCCTCCCGGATAGAATCGCCCCAATGAAGCATATTCTTCCCATCCTATTGTTATAAAATCATCAATGAAAATTACAGGAGTAATTACCTGTTCATCAAATATGGAAAATTTGTAAACAGTATCTTTTTCGGTTTTCCATACTAATAAATCCGAATATTTTCCGGTTTTTCCATAGCCGGTCGTATGAAAATTAAAAAGCGAAATGTAGTTTTTCAGGTAAACATCTATCGTATCTTCTTGTAAAATACCTTTAGTGCCTAATGATAATTTATACATAGAGGAAAAAAAAACAGAAAGGTTTCTCATTAGCAAACTGTCATAACTTTTTGAATTGTCCAGCAATGATAACCTCCAATAATCTCTATAAATTTTCAGGAGTTCATTAATTGGTGATTTTCTATCTTCCAGGAAATCACTTTTGTCCTCAGCATATTTAAAGCGATTTTCAAATTCTGTTTTAAATTTCAAAGCTTTCGAAGAAAGCTTTTGGGAATCATAAAGTTCTAAAATATTTAGAGCCGGAGTAATATTTCCGTCCAGACAGTAAGCAAATAGTTTGTTGTAGTCAATTTTCACACTATCGTGTTGTATGTTTTGAGTAAAAGCATTTAAAACGAAAAGAAAACCTGAAACAATTAGTGATAATTTTTTAATATTATTTGTCTTCATTGTGTTTTTGTTAAGAATTATTCTAGTGTCCGGATTATCAAGAAAACAGTAATGAACCGGTGTTACGCCTGGTGCGAATTCTCAGCCCCATATCGTATTGCCGCTTCAAGTATATCAATGTTTATGTCTTTTAGCATTTTGGTTCAGGTTGACTAGTAATATACTCTTTGATTTGTTCTTGTACGTTCATATAAAATATAAAATTACAGGTTGCTTTGCCGGTGCTGCAGCGGTTCGTGGTTATTGTCTGTCCACTATGTAATTCAGTTCAGTTACCCCGCAAGTAAATTGTCGGGTAGTCATGCTTGTGAGTCGTCATACAATGACCGCTAACGCCCCGCCGACGTCCGCAGGCCGCCTGCCTGCCTGCCTCCGGCAGGTAAACCGGTAGGCAGGGGTTTTCCTGACTTTATGTTTGCCGTTTGTTTTCATGTTTAATGACCGGGATCCCTTTAGTTACCAATTGCCCCGGCTTGCGGTTGACGGCTTAGCGCGCGTTATAAATATTTTCAAATAATTCAATTTTTACTTATCACGCTTTTTTTCTTTTTTACTGGAATATTGTATGCAATTCCACCAATGAACCTTGTCTCAAACAGAAGAATTCCCTTAGCGTACCCCCAACTGTTTTGTACAGGGGGGAAAGTCATTGTCTGCATGAATTCAAGTACCGTTGTTAATCCATGGTACAATGGAATATCCATACCTGCGCCCACAAGAAAACCAAATTCATAATCTGAAAGATGGCCATTCGCTGCTCCGTCAACATTATAAAGGTATACAAGCGAATCGTATTCGTATTGGGCTAAGTACCCATGAATTTTTGAATTAATATTGAATCCGAAAAATACACCCGGACCGATAAAAAATTTAAAACGGGTTCCAAAAGTGAATTGTGGCTGAAAGAGAGCCTTAATAAAATCGGCGGAAAGATCAAAATTTTCCAATGTATATGACCTGTTATACCCCCATTTGGAATTTACATGTAAAAAATTGTGACTGTATTCAAACTCCATACCAAGATTGAATATTTTATGTTTTCTTTGCCTTGCAAAAACCGAAAACAGGTAGGAAGGCCTGGGAGTGGTATATTTATCTGTTCCATAATCATTCCAATCAGAACACGATAAAAAGGTGTAGCCACCTTTCAATCCTATCTGTATCTGCGTATATGCTGAAATGCTCAGGAGAATGATCAAACAGATTAATCCAACTTTTTTTATCATCTAGAAAATATTAAGCATATCAAATTTAATAAATGCGCGCTAACGCCCCGCAGCCGCAGGCCGGGTTTAGCAGAGTTTATGTTTGATTTATGTTTGCATGTTCATTTGATCCTATCAACTTTCTTAACCAACTGCCCCGGCTTGCAGGCTGCCGGCTTGTTATCGGCAACCTTTTTTTGTTAATATCATTTCCACCACTCTTTTCCCTCAATTCGATAGTCGTAATAATCTCTCCATCCATTATCTAAATATTTCTTCTCGGGCATAAAATCTCCAGTACCACCGTCAAATTTATTGCTGTCAGGAATTCGGAAATCACCCCAATTACATTTCTTTGTCTTTCCCGATTTATAACTTGTCCAATTACCTTTAAATTGATTATTGGAAAAGCCATCTGCAACTAACATTAAAGCAGAGTAATGGATTTGCCCTTTGTCGTCAAAGTAGATTTCTGTATTAAGCTCACCTTTAATGAATCCAGAACCAGGTTGATTTTTGTCTTCGTAAATCAGGACTTGTCCTGTAATGTTACCTCCTTTGTATTTTGGGAAACCTATTAGCGTCATTAAAGAAGAAGTGTCATAAGTAGCAGCAACAACAGTAATTGTTCCTGTGAAACTGCAAATGTTGTTTTTTACTTTTGATTTGCCTGCAACTTTATATTCATAAGGATTTGATTTGCTTTGTCTAAATGATGTAAAATGAATTTGGAATCGCTGAAAATTAGTGTCAATAAAACCAAGTATTTCAGGTCGTTTGACTTTTTCATTTCCATCGTCTGTTATGCTATCAGGATTGAATACACTTGAAAGGTCGAAATATTTCATCTTGTATAAAAAACTTAAACTGTCCTGTCCTAATGAATTAGTCTTAACAAAAATTGTCAGAAATAAAGTTGCTATTATGAATTTTATCATTTTCATTTTTGCTTAAGCGTTATCATTTCTCAAGGTTGCCGATAACGCTCCCTCTCTATGCGACGGGCGGATGTTGCCTGGTTTCAGTTTTTTTACATTCCTCACTTTGTAGACTCGTTGAATGCTTGCTTTCCACGACAAATCCGCCTGATCGCATAGAGAGCTGTTAGGTGTGGTTATTTATTCTTTTAATCACCAATAAGTGTAATATGTTTGTATTGTGTCTGTACCCGTGATACTTGTCATCTTTTTAACCCATCCATTATCAAAAAAGTCATAACTATTATTTTGTACAGCGGTTCCTAAGTCTAATGTTATCGTACACTTCTTACTAAGATTGGAATTACTTTTTCCAAAGTATGGTCCGTATTTTTCCTGTATTCCTAGTGAGTTAGTTGTGCCAGGATAAAATTCATAAGAATAAACTGCTGGTATGTAGTTAATTCGATTTATAGTAATGATGTTATTGTTTTGTATCTGATACTCAATTCGCCAGGTTTCTACTGTATCATTATCCATGTGGATTTCACGAATAAGAAAACCATTCTGATCATAAGTGTAATAAGTTTTCCAAAAGCTGGTCGAATCGGTTTTATTTCCACTCATGAAAGTAACATCACCATTTTCAAGTGTTCCATGTTCAACTTCAGCTAGCGTCTTGTTCTCGTAAAACCTTCTTTCCACACTGTCATTTCCATATGTATAAACAGTACTGTCGATAACCTTATCATTAACTTCCCTTGAACATGTCATTCTGCCTTGATTGTCGTACCAATATTCTATTATTACCGCAGAATTAGTTGAAATTGTTTTGATTAAGGGAACACGAGATGTTGAAGAAGAAACGCTTTCCTTTTTTTTACATGATAAAAGGAAGCAAATCATTAAAAGGAACAAGATTTTAATTTTCATAATGATAAGTTTTTGTAAAACGATTTCATTTAAAAACCCACACCTAACGGTCCCCAAGTTGGCGCTGGTGTGCGGACTAGTTGGGACTGACCGTGGTTTGAATAAAGGTAAGAAATAGAATCAAGTTTTCCAAGAAGAACCATTGAATCCCGCACATAGCGCTAACTTGGTGTTAGGCGCAGGCATTTATTTTTGGTCAGGTTCAGTTCCCCAACCATCAAAATCGCAATCATACTTATAACCTATTTCGCACATTTTCTTTACCCATTCCTTTACGACAAAATCAGACATTGGCATTTTAATAGTCCAACCAGTAATTATAAAGAGCTTTTTGTCGCCTGCTGATTTTCCATATTTTGCAGAATAGTTAAGCTTTTGGATTTCATCAGCAAAGATTTTGGATTTTTCTAAAGTGTTTGTATAGAAGAAATATTCAAGTTTTAATTCATTTGTTTCGGTCACTCCTAAATCTCTCAATTGCTTAAGTGTTTCTGGAGCCATTTTAACCTGATTGACTTGATTTGTTCTATATCTGTTTTCATCAACGAATTTTTTTACTTCGTTTTGTTTTGATGAAAAAAAATCTATAAATGCCATTGTTGTTAGAATTATTAAGGTTAGAGAAATCCAAAATATTAGTTTCAATTTCATGGTGTGCAATAATGTTTATCAATACAAACAATTTCCAATGCTTGCGCCTAACGCCCCGCCGGCAGCCGCAGTGCGGGGTTTACTTGTTTTATGTTTTCTTTTCCCTTATCATTTGCAGGTTTGGTGTATGCTTGCCTCCGAATGCCGCCCGCATTGCGGTTGACGGCTTGTTAGGCAACGTTTTTTTTACTTAAGCCAGCTGTTAGAAGAAATAGTACAAATAAATGGAATCCAATGATTAACCAATTTCTCGTCGAAAAAGATAATAATGAATCGAATAAATAAAAAATGAAGCCCACAATATAAATTAACCTGATTTTTCTTTTTGAAAAATACCAAAACAAAATGAAGAAAGATGAAAAAATGAGTGAAGTTGCCAAATCCAAAATTATTCTTCTTCCAAATACTTTATCGAAAATTGCAATAAAGAAATTGATTATCGTTAAACCAGGAAGATGAAAATTCACATTAAATATGGAAAATAAGGAATCCCCAATTGAAAAAAGGGCAATTGAAAGATACCACCCAGCTATTTTATCATAAGTAACTTTATTTTTTGGCTGAGTATTCTCCTGTTTCTTCGCTCTTTTTAATGTGTCAAAAGAAATATCGAGTCGTCTTTGTTTTGCTATCTTTTGTGCAATATTGACTTCAAGTCTTGTCCATTCGTCCTGGTTGGCAATAACATCAATAATATCTTTGTCTGAGAAGGTATAAAGATAATGATCTTCATCTGAGTTAATTGCTTCTTTTTTAGCAATTGAATCGAAAAGTTTTTCTACACGGTTGAAATCCGTCTTTTTAATTTTTAGAATTATTTGTTGATCATACGGATTCATATCTGTCGCGACTAAAGTAAAACCGCGAGATTTATCGATAACCTCATAAGGAATTTTATTCTTATCAAGTATTTCAGTAATTTCCGCGACGGTTTCAATATCAGTAAACCTTTTATATTCTATTAGATTTTCCATATGTTTATAAAAATGTTGCCTAACGCTCCGACGACAGCCGCCGGGCGCGTTGGGTGTTTATTTTTTATTTTAATGTTTCATTCATTATAATATCATCGATAAGAATTACCACCGCCTGGCGGCTGACGGCCTGTTAGCGGTAGGCGGGATCTTCGGGAAGAAGTACAAATGCCGCGTTGTTTGTATTGCAATTTGAACTCAATCCAATTCCCGAAGGATCAGTGGCTCAGAATGAATACAGTTCAAAGTTACCGAAATCCCGGATAAGCCAATGCTAACTCAAACCTCTAAAGAACTCCTCAAATTGCAATGCAAACAACAACTCTATATTTAGTCAACCAACAAAAAAATCACTTCGGGCAGGCAGAACCCTTCGCAAAACAGGTCAGGAGCCGAGGCGTGATGCTATCAATAAAATGTATCAAAGAACACGAGTTTTTCAATTGCAGTCTAACTTATACCGCTTACCGCTAACGCTCTGCCCGCAGCCGTAGTGCGGGTTTTAGCAGAGTTTATATTCGCTTTTCGTTTTCATGTTTGATAGCCAGGATCACCTCTCTTAACCAACTGCCCCCGCATTGCTGGCTGCGGGCTTGTTAGCGCGCGTGTATTGTTTTATTTTTCTTTGATTTTCCAACTCTTTCAAGTCAAAATTTATTTCTATTATGGGATCTGTTTGTAAAAAGTTAAATAAAGTTTTGTTTGTTAAGCGATAAATATTGCTTTATTGAACCAATAAGACCAACCATGATAAAAATCAAGAAAATAAAATAGCTGGATTTGTTGATAATTTCAATTATAGCATAAGCAATCAAAACGAGAGTTGCTAGAACCAGTAATAAAAATTGAATTAATGAATAAGTTCTAGCTTTTGTTTTAATAACAAAATCAATGACGATGATAATTGTTAGGATAGATGCAATGATGATACCGGTTTTCATAATGATTATATTTCTATTATTTTATCGAATTACTTATGCAATACATGCGCGCTAACGCCCCGCCGCTATGCGACGGGCGGGAGTTACTTGAGGTTTACTTTTCTTTTTGGTGTTCATTTACAGCCTGTTGAATGCTTGCATTCGAATCACACCCGCCTGGCGCTTAGCGGCTTGTTACCGGTAGAAATTTTTACTTGTGAAAGCCTTAATTATATGCTGTTATGACTCTATTTGATTTTCCATAGAAACATGATGGGGTGTAATTATCCCAGCACCACTGATATTCATTTTCATCACCATAATTTGATACATTTGTATGATTTGGATCTCCTCTCTCAATTTCAAGCATAGTTAAGGTCATTCCAATCCAAACTTTTTTCGTAGCTATTTTATAACATGTTTCAATATCCCATTCGAGATGTTTGCTGTGAATAGACATACTCTCCGGTGTGGTGTATATTGAATCAGTGCGTCTTTGCATTTTATTATGATATGCTGAATCAAATTGATTCGATTTATTTGTTGTTGAACCTTTTTTTGAATAATTACAACCAACTATCATGATAATGATGAAGAATCCGAGAAATGTTTTCATAGCTTAAATTAAAATGAAATATTTAGCTACCCATGTTGTCTTTTTTCCTGTGAATAAAAATTTTTACCGGTAACGCCCTGCCCGCAGCCGCTTTGCGGGTATTAGCAGAGTTTATCTTTGATTTTTGTTTTCATGTTCAATAGCCAGAACCACTTTCTTTACTAACTGGCCCGCATTGCGGCTGCGGGCTTGTTAGGGGCAGGTGATTTTTTTATTTTAATGTATCGTTTTTGAGAATCAACTCAGGGACTTTCATCCCTAAGGATTTTGCTTTAATTATATCTGAGTCTCCTGCTGTTGCTGGAAAATTACTCTCTAACATATTTTTAATCATTCCTCTGAAGTAGTACGCTTCAGCATAGAGGGAGTTTAACTCAATAGTTTTCGAGAAATCTTTTAATGCTTTTATCCAATCATGTTTTTGAAAGAATGCAATCCCTCTTGAGTAATATGCTTTATAAAAACTTGAATCTATTTGTATCGCTTTATTGAAATTTATAATCGCATCATCATTGTTTTTCGAATCAGTTCCGATATTATAATAATCCTGGGCTGTCTTTTGAGCGCAAAGTTGAATTGAGAAAAAAATCCGAACAATTAAAATTAATTTCAATGTTTTCTCCTATCGATTTATAAAATCACTTGCCCCTAACTTACTTGTAGCCGCTACCGTGTTAGACCTACTTACATGCCCTGGGGGTGTAAATAGGCGATACAACGTAGCGATTATATTTTTGTCTTATTGTAAGCGACTCAGAGATCATCGAAAGGAGAACGGATAAGTTGTATGCTACGCGTGCTGACATGAGTGTAGATCTCCGTTGTCCGCGTGCTCTTATGCCCAAGCAACTCCTGAATATATCGGATGTCAACCCCGGATTCGTGCAAGTGCGTCGCATAACTATGCCTTAACCAGTGTAAAGTTACAGGTTTTTTTATTTTCGCCAAAAAAATTGCTTTTTTTAATACCTGCTCTATAGTTCTTTCACCATACCGGGTCCCGGCCTTCTCCCCTTCAAATAACCAGTGTTCGGGTTTGTATTCCTTATGGTATTCCCGCAGCATCAACAGTATTTTAGGGGAAAGCGGTACGATCCTGTCCTTTTTTCCCTTACCCTGCCTGATAATCAACAAGCCACGGTCACTTTCAATATCTGATGGAAGTATGTTCAACAACTCACCCCTGCGCAAGCCACAAGCATAAATGAGACTTAGCATAGTTTTATGCTTGTTGTTCCGTAGCGCCTCCAAAACCTTTTTTACTTCATCCTTACTCAATACATTCGGTAACTTATGCTCCGGCCTGGGGCGTCGTACCTGCTCATACTGCAACTCCTGCTTCATGATCTCCCTGTAAAATATTTTTAAGGCATTTACCAGCTGATTCTGATAAGAATAACTGAGTCCTCTTTTTAAAATATACTCTGAAACGAACCGCTGAATGTCATTCCCAACTTCTTCAGCAGCCGTTTTCGGATAAATGAAACAAAGAAAAGTTGAAGTCATTTCGGTATAGGTCCGGATGGTTGATGGACTATACCGTCGTACCTGCAGCCAGGT
>Ga0224522_1000329_pt1 | contig 17604 bp, 15 predicted proteins | sample CFST25metaG_FD_182733 | JGI IMG/M metagenome (GOLD analysis project Ga0224522, IMG submission 182733) | Peat soil microbial communities from Stordalen Mire, Sweden - C.F.S.T25 | ecosystem: Environmental > Terrestrial > Soil > Wetlands > Peat | place: Sweden: Norrbotten County, Stordalen Mire...
ATATTGCTTGAAACAGGAATACACGAAAACGGGCAGGGCTCGGAATCTGCTATGTGCCTGATTTTAGCAAGGGAGCTTGGTGTCAATCTGGAAAGAATACGTTATAAAAGACCTTCCACTTCAAATATTCCTGACAGCGGAACAACAGTCGCATCACGCGGTACAGTAATGGGAGGGGGAGCTACTGTAAATGCAGTTAAAGAGCTTAAAAAGAAAATATTCGAATTTGCTTCTTCGAAATTTAACTGCACTCCTGAAGAAATAGAAATTAAAAAAGATAAAGTTTTTTCCAAAAACAAATCATTATCATTTGAGGAAGTAATAAAGGAAATGTATGATGAAAGAATATATCCTTTTGCATTCGGAGTTTTCAAAGCTCCGAAAGTTACATGGGACGAGGAAACGGGACAGGGTATTGCATACTTCTCGTTTACTTACGGATGCCAGATTGTCGAGCTTACCGTAAGCAAAAAAACGGGCAAAGTAAAATTACTGAAAGCCTTTGCCGCGCACGATGCCGGCAAGGTTGCAAACGAAAGTATGACACTCGGGCAGTTTTACGGCGGGATGGCGATGGGAACGGGATATGCGCTTCACGAAGAATTGAAAATAAAAGAGGGGAAAATAAGAAGTCTGAATTTTAATTCTTACAGGATTCCGCGCGCAACTGATATGCCTGAGATGAAAGCCGTGCTGGTTCAGAATCCCGACCCGAACTCTCCGAGCGGTGCAAAGGGAATCGGCGAACCGACAAATGAACTTATGGCTCCTGCAATTGCAAATGCGATTTACAATGCTACGGGTGAGAGATTTTATAAACTGCCGATGAAAATTAATGTAAAGAAAGTCATTGAGGTACTGCAATGAAACTAATGATAAACAATAAATCTTATACCGTGCCGGATTCTTTCAAAGAAAAAAGACTGACAGAATATCTCCGCGATGAGCTTGATTTAACGGGCGCAAAGAATGCCTGTGAAATGAATGCCTGCGGTGCCTGCGCTGTACTGCTTAATAATGAAGTTATAAAAATATGCCACGTGCTTGTAAAAGATGCGGAAGGAAAAAAAATCACGACGATAGAGGGAATGGCAAAACCCGACGGTACGCTTCATCCGCTCCAGCAGGCCTTCGTGGATGCCGGTGCGATTCAGTGCGGATTCTGCACGCCGGGTATGGTGCTGACCGCTCACGCACTACTTTTAAAAAATTCAAAACCCACGCGTGAGCAAATCAGAAAAGCACTGCAGGGAAATCTTTGCAGATGCACCGGGTATCAACAGATTATAGATGCTGTAGAAATGGCATCGGAGCATTATAGGAAAAATTAATACAAATATATATTATGAACAATTTATTGACAGAAAATTTAAAAAAACTTTCCAATTTAAAATTTAATTTATGCAACAAGGATTTTCTTCTTAATTCCGAAAAGTCCGATAATGAGCTCATGGCGGCGGAACTTGTAGCTGAAATATTCAACGAACTTCACAGGCTCGGCAAATCTTTCAAAGTATTCGATTCGGGGCTCGGGATTTCGATATTTAGGGATAATTCCACGCGCACGAGATTCAGTTTTGCATCGGCTGTAAACGCTCTCGGGCTTGGACTATCGGACCTCGACGAAGTTAAATCACAGATTGCACACGGAGAAACAGTACGCGAATCAGCTAATATGATTTCATTCCTTGCGCAGACAATCGGAATACGCGATGATATGTATCTGGGCGAGGGAAATAAATATATGAAAGAAGTATCGGACGCGGTGGAAGAAGGTTTTCAAAAGGGAGTTTTGCACAATCGTCCGAGTATAATAAATTTGCAATGCGATATAGACCATCCTACTCAGACACTCGCTGACTTATTAAAGCTGAAAGATTATTTCGGCTCATTCGAAAATCTGAAAGGAAAAAAACTTGCAATGACCTGGGCATATTCACCTAGTTACGGCAAGCCGCTTTCTGTTCCGCAGGGAATAATTTCTTTGATGACAAGATTCGGAATGGATGTGACTTTAGCTTATCCCGAAGGATATGGTTTGATTCCCGAAGTCATAGAGCAGGCAAAAGGATACAACAAGAATTTCAAAGTGGTGAATTCAATGGAAGAAGCATTTAAAGATGCAGATGTTGTTTATCCGAAATCGTGGGCACCTTTTTATGTAATGCAAAAGAGAACGGATTTATTAAAAAAATCAGATAATGACGTATTGAAAGAACTTGAAAAAGAATGTCTTGCAAACAACGCAAAGCATAAAGACTGGGAATGCGATGGAAAGAAAATGAAACTTACTAAGGGAGGAGAAGCCCTGTATATGCACTGTCTGCCGGCTGATATAACCGGTGTAAGCTGCAAGGCGGGGGAAGTATCAAAAGATGTATTTGAAAAATACAGAATACACACTTACAAGCAGGCAAGCTTTAAGCCGTTTGTAATAGCGGCAATGATTTATTTAACGAGGTTGGAAAATCCGTACCAAAAACTGGAAAAAATTATTAACAAATAAAATATGTCAAGAATAATAAAAAGTATTAACGGAAAAGTAAGAAAAAAAACGTCAGCAAGATGCAGGAAAAGGGGAATTACAATTCCGACATTTGAACAGATGAGCAATCCCGGACTTATACCAGATAATATAAAATTGAAGTTAAAAGATGTCGGGTTATGGGATGTAAATCCGCTGAATCTTTTTCGGATAAGCTGGAAGAACGATATGAAAACCGGTCTTTTCGGGAATGTAAATTATTTTGAGATTCCCAAATCAATATCAGGCGTGAAAGCAAGGATAATTGGACTTGTTGGAAAATATTTTCCGACAGGAGCGCATAAAGTCGGTGCGGCATTCGGATGTCTCGTGCCGAGGCTTGTAAGCGGAGAGTTCGACCCTGATGTGCACAAGGCAGTATGGCCGTCGACAGGGAATTACTGCCGCGGCGGTGCTTTCGACTGTGTCCTGCTCGGATGTACGCCGATAGCAATTCTCCCCCGGGAAATGTCGAAGGAAAGATTCGACTGGCTGAAAGAAATCGGTGCAGAGGTTATAGCAACTCCGGGGTGCGAATCGAACGTGAAAGAAATTTATGATAAATGCTGGGAATTGAAAAAGGACCCGAACAATATAATATTTAACCAGTTCGAAGAATTCGGTAATCCGATTTTTCATTATAACGTAACGGGACCCGCAATTGAAGAGGTATATAAAGAGTTAAATACGGAAAATAAATTGCGTATGTCCGGATATGTATCTGCAACCGGTTCTGCAGGAACGATTGCAGCAGGAGATTTTCTGAAAAAACATCACGCGAACTGCAAAGTTGTTGCATCCGAAGCATTGCAGTGCCCGACTTTATTCATGAACGGTTTCGGCGGACACAGGATAGAAGGCATCGGCGATAAGCATATTCCGTGGGTGCATAATGTAAGGAATACGGATTGCGTAACTGCAATAGATGATGAAGACTGCATGAGAATATTGAGATTGTTCAATGAAGATGAAGGATACAAATATCTTAATTCGCAGGGTGTGAATTTAAAAACACTCGAGAGTTTATCATTGCTCGGAATCTCGGGAATATCCAATATGCTATCTGCAATTAAGATGGCAAAGTATTACGAGATGAATGAAGACGATGTTATATTCACAATCTTCACCGATTCGGTCGGGATGTATAAGTCAAGACTCGATGAGCTTCAGGCTGAAAGAGGAAATTATAAGGAAATTGATGCAGCGAAAGACCATTCTGCATCTGTTCTTCACCAGAATATTGATTTCTTTAAAGAGCTTACTTACTACGAGCGTAAAGCAATTCACAATTTAAAATACTTTACCTGGGTAGAGCAGCAGGGAAAGACTTACACGGAAATAACAGAGCAGTGGAATCCCGAATACTGGAGTGACTTATTCGAAAACGAAGTCGGGTATTTCGATAAACTTATTGAGGAGTTCAATAATATTTGATGAAAATTTCTGCATTAATAACAGCAGCGGGAAAAGGAAGCCGGATTGGCACTCCCAAATTAATGCTCGAAGTCAACGATAAAAGTTTTGTAAATGTTATAATAGATAAAGTAAGAAGAGCGGGAATAAAAGATGTTGTTTGTGTTGTAAGCGAAGAAACATATAAATGGGCAAAAGAGAATATCAAACATTGCAGAATTGTCGTTAATCCCGAGCCGGAAAAGGGAATGATAACCTCGGTATATTTTGGTGCTATGCAGATTAATGATTGTGCCGGTATAATGATAATTCCTGTTGATCACCCATTTATTAAATCGGAGACCATTAAAATACTTTTATCCAAAGCGGAAGAAAATTCAGATTCGATTATTAAACCAAGGTTTGAAGGCAAGTCAGGTCATCCTGTAATTGTACCTTATAAACTGATAAAAACAATTACAAAAGAGAACTTCGGCGACGGGTTAAATGATGTGATAAAAAAATCAGGGAACAGGCAGGTTTATGCAGATGTAAATGATAACGGAATTTTAAAAAATATTAACACAAAAGAAGATTACAACAATGGATAATATTTATAATAAAATAACCGAAGCAATTAATAACAACATTCCCTCCTGGCTTGTAACAGTTACAAATGTTACCGGCTCTACTCCTGCATCCGCGGGAATGAAAATGATTGTGTATTCGGACGGCAGCATTGCAGGAACTGTCGGCGGCGGTGAGATAGAGAAAAAAGTGATTGATAAAATTTTAAAAATCCGGCCCGGAGCAGTCGAAAAATGGAGTTATGATCTCGGGGCGGATTCGAAAACAGCCGAATCGACAAACATGGTCTGCGGCGGAATTCAGGAAGTGCTTATCGAGCCATTACTGCAGGGTCTCCCGCTTTTCATAATAGGCGGCGGACATTGCGGAATGGCACTCAGCAATCTTGCAAGCAGAACCGGTTTTCTGGTTACCGTTGTTGATAACCGCCCTGAATGGGCAACCAAAATAAAACATCCGAATGCGGTGAATACCATTTATTGTGATTATAACGAAATCACAAAACGAATAAATTTTCCTATAGAAAGTTTCATCGTTATTATGACTCACGGACATATTCACGATTCAATAGTACTCGAACAATTGATAATTAATGATTTCAAGTATCTCGGAATGATAGGCAGTAAAAGGAAAGTGAAGATTGTTCTGGATGATTTAATTAAAAAGGGTATTACAAAGGATAAAGTAAAAAAAGTGTTTTCTCCAATCGGGCTCGATTTGTTAACTCATACTCCCGATGAAATAGCCGTCAGCATTATAGCACAAATGATTGCGGTTAAAAACGGAAAGAACGGAATTACATTTAATCAAAATCCTTTGCTGGATTAAAGCCGGAATAATTTAAAAAATTATTTTATAAATAATATTAAGTAAAATATTATGAAAAATATATTATTATGCTGCTTGTTGCTTGTTATGGTTTCCTGTTCAAATTCCCAGGTGGAAAACAAATGGAGTTCGGTAAGTTATATGTTTGAATCAGGACCCCTGCCTCCCGTATATCAGTACAGTTATACTATTACCATTAATACCGGTTGCGATGGAATTGTGGTGGCTTTTTTGGGTTCAGACCCTTCGAATCCTTCCTTGACATATAAGTTCAGAGTATCGGAAGACAGTCTGTCATATTTAACAGAGGCGATTAACGAAAGTAAAATATTAACCGAGGACATTGATGAGTTGCCTGATGGAGTACGACCTGTAGGCGGGCATTTAGAAAAGGTACGTGTAATTATTGCAGATGATAATCCAAATTTTGACCGTCCGCCGCGGGTAAAGGAATCGCCATACTTTCCTTCAGATAAATATGCGGGAGATTTGAGAAATCTTTATAAAGTGATTGTATCTTTTGTTCCGCAGAGTGTCTGGGATGATTTTGATGCGAAAAAAGAAGAATTCCAAAAGAACGGCAAATAAAAATTAGTAATTAATAATTAGTAAAGAGAAGTAGAATTTTAACTTTATACCTAATTGCCTTATAACCTTATAACTTTATATTCTTATAATCTTATAATTTTTATACTGAATTTTCCATCTTTTTCATCCACAACTTCATAACCTTTTTCTTTTATCTCCTTGCGCAGTTCATCGGCAAGTTTAAAATCCTTATTCCTTTTTGCTTCTTTTCTTTTCTCTGCAAGTTTGGTTATGTCAGCAGGAATTGTGACATCTTTTTTTGCTGCTTCAACTTTATCGAGGTTCAGTCCGAAAATTTTATCGAATAGATTTGTCAGAAATAATTTTTCGGTAGGATTAAGTTCATTATCCTTTAATAATTCCCACGTGAGTGCAAGTCCTTCGCCCGCATTTAAATCGTCATTAATACAATCGATAAACTTGTTTAAATATGTTTCGGTGTTTAAAATATTTATTGTATCCGTATTCAGTGTCAGGCTTTTTAGTTCAGCCAGTCGTGTTTTTAAATTATTATAGCCGTTTCTTGCAGAATCCAGATTTTCAAAAGAAAATTTAATTTTTTTTCTGTAATGGGTCATCAGCAGGAAATACCTGTAATCAAGCGGCGAATAACCTTTATCAATAAGAGTTTGCAGGCGCAGGAATTCCCCGGAGGATTTTGACATCTTTCCTTTCTCTTCTATAAGGAACTCGCCGTGAAGCCAGTAATTAACGGATTTTTTTCCCGTGCAGCCTTCGGTCTGTGCAATTTCATTTGTATGGTGGATGGGTATATGGTCAACCCCTCCGCAGTGTATATCGAATGTATCGCCCAGGTATTTCCTGCTCATCGCCGAGCATTCTATGTGCCATCCGGGAAAACCTTTGCCCCACGGTGATTCCCACTCCATCTGCCTTTTTTCGTTTTTGGGTGAGAATTTCCAGAGCGCAAAATCGGTTTTATTTTTCTTATCACTTGAAAATTCTATCCGCTTTCCTTCTTCCAGCCCTTCTATATCCAACCGTGCAAGCTTACCGTAATCCGGAAATTTACTCGTATCGTAATAAACACCGTCACCGGTAACGTATGTAAATCCTTTTTTTTCCAGGCATATAATCAAATCTATCTGTTCAAAGATATTGTCGGTTGCCTTGCAGTAAATTGTCGGGGGTATAATATTTAAGAGAGCTATATCTTTTTTAAACGCTTCAGTGTAAAAGTTTGCAATTTCCCAAACTGTCTTGCCCTCGCGTGCAGAACCTTTCTCCATCTTGTCTTCGCCTTCATCATCATCGGAGACGAGATGTCCCACGTCGGTTATATTCATAACGTGCTCGACCTTATATCCGTTATAAAGCAACACTCTTTTTAAAATATCCTCAAAAAAATACGAGCGCAGGTTTCCGATGTGCGCAAAATTATATACGGTCGGACCGCAGCAATAAACTTTTGCGATTCCATCCTCAATCGGATTAAATTCTTCTTTTTTGCGCGTTAAAGTATTAAACAGTGTAAGTTTTTCCATATTTCAAATTAAGATTAATTAGGCATAAAATAAATTCAAAAGAACAGTAGTCAGAATTCAGTATTCAGAATTGATTGTTCATATATTTATTTAATTCATATGAGCTACTAACTGCTCTTTCCAGCGAATCAAAGTAATCATCGGAATCGGTGATAAGGAAACTTTATTGATTTTAATCGGTATAAACATTAAGTTTAAAAAAATTAAACCCCCCAATATGGAGAACTCGTCTAAAAACAGTTATTACGCTATAGCAGTTATATTAGCGCTCGGATTTATCATCGGTGCATTTATAATCTCAAATACCTGGAGAAAAGTTTCAAGAGGAAGCGTAACCATCACCGTAACCGGCTCAGCCTCGAAGGACATCAAAGCAGACCTTGGGATTTGGGAAGGTTCGTTTTCAAATGAATCTGCCGTTCTGACCGATGCTTTTGCAAAGCTTAAAGAGAGCAACAAGAAAGTGAAAGAATATCTGAATTCAAAAGGATATGCCGATGACAAAATAAAATTTTCGGCAATCAGTACTACCACTCTGTACGAAAGCAAGCAGCCGGTTGGTTCCCTCGATTACAATTACAGCGGAAAAAAATCCTCGACCGGAGGAAAGGCTGTCGGGTACAGGCTTTCACAGGAAGTTTCGGTCGAATCTCCGGATGTCGATAAAATAGATTTGCTTTCCAGGGAAGTTACGGAACTGATAAACCAGGGCGTGGAAATGAATTCGAATCCGCCGCGATTCCTATACACAAAAATCGGTGATTTGAAAATAGAAATGATAGGACTTGCAACTCAGGATGCTAAGAACCGTGCAGAGCAGATTGCCAAGAGTACCGGTAATAAAGTCGGTGAAGTAAGGATGTCAAAAACAGGTGTTATGCAGATTAATGCAAAAAACGAATCACAGGTATCTGATTACGGAATGAACGATAATTCGTCACTGGAAAAAACGATTACATCGGTTGTAAATATAAGTTTTTCGATAGAATAAAAGCTGAAGTTAGAATTTAGAAGTTAGTAGTTAGAAGAATAGCTTAATAAGTATTCAGTATTCAAAATTTAGTATTTTGTTTACAGAAAATTATTATGAGCTTTCCTATTATCTTTTCACGATTCACGATTGTCGAAGATCCGCTGTGGCGGGACGATTCGTGCTTTTAAATCAGCGGAATCATTGATTAGAAGAATAAATCCACAAATTTAAATTTATTGCCGTCAAATAATCCCTTATCGCTTAATTTTAGCGAAGGGATTACAAGCAGTGCCATGAAAGATAAAGTCATAAATGGTGCTGCGAGATTTGTTCCGAGAGTTTTAACTGTTTTATTTATTTCGGAATATTTTTCGGCAACAAAGTAAGCATCTTCATTCGACATTATTCCTGCCACCGGCAGCGGTAATACATTTATATTATCGTTTTCCGCAACGCTTATGCCGCCTTTGTGTTCTATAATTGCATTCACCGCATCGCACAAATCTTTATCATTCGTACCAACCGCAATAATATTATGTGAATCGTGCCCTACGCAGGAAGCTATTGCGCCTTTTTTCAGGTTAATATTCTTTATGAAAGACACAGCCGGTTTCACATTTTCGTACCTGTTTATCACAACAAGTTTTAAAATATCATTTGCAACATCTGCAACTATTAAACCGTTTTCAACTTTTGGCTGAGCAATAATTTCTTCTGTAATTAATTGTCCTTCAAATGCTTTTATTACTCTGATTTTTTTCCCGTTGTAGATTACCTCAAAATCTTTAATTGATTTTATATCGCAATTAAAATTGTTGATGACTTCTTCTTTTACAGATTTTATCAGGCTTTTCCCGTTTTCCGCGACAAGTTCACCGTTTATGTAAGTTTGAAGTATGCTTATATTTTTCAGGTTATCCGTTACAATAAAATCGGCAAAATCGTTTTTTTGTAAAAGTCCCACATCAAGATTATAATGCTTAACAGCATTAACGCAGGAACATTGCAAAACATCGAATAAGTCGTAACCGAATTTTAATGAGCGTTTAACAACATCATTGATATGGTATTCTGCAAGTTCGTCAGGATGCTTATCATCACTGCAAAACATTACTTTATCGTTAAAATCGGAAATTAAAGAACGCAGTGTTTCATAATTCTTTGCCGCAGAGCCTTCGCGGATTAAAATTTTCATTCCGTATTTAATTTTTTCGTGAGCTTCTTCTATCATGTAGCATTCGTGGTCGGTTGAAATTCCTACTTCGATATATTTTTTTGCATCTTCACCTGTCAAACCGGGTGCATGCCCGTCTATTGGCCGTGCGTACTCTTTTGCAATTTCAATTTTCCTCATTACATCGGGGTCTTTAAAAAGCACACCGGGAAAATTCATCATCTCACTAAGGTAATGCAGGTCATCTTTGACAAAAAGCTCTTTAATATTATCCGGAGTAATTTCCGCTCCTGCAGTTTCGAAAACCGTTGCTGGCACGCAGGATGGTGCACCGAAATAAAATTTGAAAGGCACTTTTTTTCCGTTTTCAATCATATATCTTACGCCTTTTATCCCAAGCACGTTTGCAATCTCGTGCGGGTCGGATACTGTTGCTACAGTCCCGTGAACTACGGCTAAACGCGCAAATTCAGAGGGGATAAGCATAGAGCTTTCAATATGAATATGTGAATCAATAAAACCCGGCATAATATAATTTTTATATACAGCAGAATCTTCCGAAATATTTTCGATTATCCCATTAGATATTTCCAGAGTTCCCGGGTAGATTCTCCTTTTTACAGGGTCAACAATGTTTCCTGATATTTTAAAATTTTTCATTTTATTCTTTTTAATTACATTATCTTTAAACTTTTTAATATATTGTAAGTTATTTCCTTTGCTTTCGGTCCGTTTGCTTTTTCAGGAGCGATAATGTTGGTTGCAAATACAAAAGCATTATTATTGTGCGTAATAAATCCGACAAACCAGCCCTGCGAATACTTCTCGTCTTTTTTTTCACCTGAACCCGTTTTTCCCATAAGCACATAAGAGTCTGTTTTTTCGAGTGTCATTATATCTTTAACAATATTAATCGTTCTTTCAGAAAAAGGCAGTTTATTCATCAGCAGCTTAATTAAAAATTCCGCCTGCTCATTTGCCGAAATCGTGAGCGAGTTCATCAGCCAGAATTTATCAACTCCTCCGGAAATGTCCATGTTCCCGTAATTCATTTTTTGTATATAGTCATTCATTTTATCATTACCTATTCTTCTTGCAAGCTCCCGGTAGTACCACACTACGGAATTTGCAATTGCAGTTTTCAGCGTGTGGTCTCTGTTCCATGAATCAATCGGCTGCTTTATGCTGTCCCACTTTAATAAAAAGTTTTCATCCGTTGCAACACCTGTCTCGAGTGCAATCAGGGAGTTCGGAATCTTGAAAGTCGAGCAGGGCGAAAGCCGCTTGTTGCACTGCTCTTCATTATGTCTTATATAATACCTGTTATTAACATCGTAAAGTACGAATGCGCCGCTGTATCCTTCGAAGAATATACCGAAATCGGTTTCGTATCCTTTTTGTTTTTGCTGCTCCTGATTTTCCTTTTTATTGCACCCACCCAGCAAAGCTAAAAACAAAACAGATATTATTATTAATTTGTTCATATGTATTAATATGTGTTTATTGACAGCAGGGAGGTTTATTTTCCTGCAAATCCTTATTAAGCATCTTATTAATCTTATCGCTCTTCGGACTGATATACGGAATATCCAGATTTAATCCGCGTAGAATAAAAAGTACTGCTATTAATGCGGCAAAATAAGGAATAGTTTTTGAAATCTTCTGCCTTATATTTACGCTTATAAAATTTCCTGCAAGTGCAGTTCCGAACATAGCCGGCACTGTGCCCAAACCAAAAAGTGCCATATAAAAAATACCGCTTAACATTTCTCCCGATGCAAGCGCGCCTGCAATACCCACATATACAAATCCGCACGGAAGAAATCCGTTTAGTATTCCGATAAAAAAAAGCGAGCTTAATGAACCTCTTTTAAAAAGCGAGCCGAAATAAAATTTTATTTTTAATGTAAAATTAAAAAACGAAAACTTATCGGCAATCTTTCGCTTGAAACTTTTTGGAAGAATAATAATTAGAAGTATCAAAATACCTGTTGCTATTGTAATACCCTGCTGGAAATCAAAGCTGATAAACGAGAAACTTTTTCCGAGCAATCCGAATATAAGTCCAAAAAAAGAATAAGTAATCACCCTTCCCAAATTATATAAAACTCTGCCCGTGTAAAAAGAAAGACTTCTGAACGAGCCGGAAGGCAGAGCCAGTGCAATCGGGCCGCACATACCAATGCAGTGCAAACTTCCCAAAAATCCTATTATCAATCCTTCCCAGATGAACATTTTAAATACTATTTATTGAATAAAGTAATAAACCTGTTTTATGTGTTCAACGTAATTATTTGTAAGATTTATAAAATTCGAATATTTTAAGACCGGAAGGTTAAAAATGGCGGTTATGATTGGAATATTTAATATTTATCTGTTATTTGATTAATAACATCCTCTTTACATCCGAAAAATCACCTGAATTCATTTTATAAAAATATACTCCGCTGGATAAATATTGTCCGTTGAAATCAATAATGTAATTTCCCGGAGTTTTTATTTCATTAACAAGAGTTGTGATTTCCTTTCCGAGTATATCGTAAATTTTCAATGTTACGAAATCTTTTTTCGGGACGGAGAAACTAATTTTTGTAACGGGGTTAAACGGGTTAGGATAATTTTGACGGAGCAAAAATTCATTTGGAATAATTTTCTCGTTTTCCTTTACGTCCAAAATTGAATTCATTACAAATGTAATATTTGGTCTTAAAGTTTGCGCTGAGCCTCCTGTCAAATCATTGCATCCGTTTCCTGCAGGTAAATCCTGAGCCTGGTGCCATACCATACCTGTGCTTTGCGACGCATATACGGATGAGTTTGAATTGAAAGAGTTATTATCGAAACAGATTTCAATAAGCAGGTTGCTTGTTCCATCCCATATAAACGGAGTCTGGAATATTACATATTGCCATCCTGTTCCGGCTACTGTGTAATTATACAGATTAACGTTTGTCCAGCTGCTCGACGTGAATCCTGTTAAAGTTGAAAGTGTTGTGTTTTTTATTTTAAAATTGAAATTGCTCATCACCTGAGGAGATGCAGAAGTAACATTAAATCCTATACTCATTATTCTCGAAATTGCCCCGCCGTATGCGATTAATTCCGATGCAGTATAGAGTATATCTGTTCTTGAATCCGTATAAAATGTTCTGTACGGGTATGGAGTTACGGATGTTCCGCTTCCGATTCTGACCAAATAGTATTGGGCTATTTTAAAATTTCCCAATGCTGTTGAATCGACATTATGATTTGAAGAAATATCTCTTGCGCAGATTCTGTAATAAATGGAATCCAGCGGGTCAACAAGCGCCTGCGAAGAATTAAAAATTCCTCTGTAATAATCGTTGCCGATAGAAGTAAGATTAAAGCGGTTATATCCGTTCCCGGGATTATTTTTATACCAGGTTACCCAAACTGAATCTACACCGACATTATCGGTTACCTTAACCGTAACAGTATCAGGCCACAATGGTTTCTGAACACTCGGAAACGGGGTATAAAAGAATTTAGGTAATTCAGTATCAGCGCCGGTTTTGAAAGAAAAAGTTGATGCGGGTGCATTATCAGGAAGTGAAGAAACTCTTCCCGCAATATCTTTTGTAATAATATAATAATTATATGTTGCAGGGGTGCCGTTGCCGGGAATGCTTGCTGACCAGTTATTTCCGCTTGTATTAGTCATCGTTATACTGTCTGAAATAGTATTTCTTCCCCAGAATACTTTTGTTTCTCCGGATGCAAGACCAATACCGAATGTTTTTATCGCCGCCTGTACATTATAATTAGCGGATGTGTTTTCGTTATCTTTTAAAGGTGTATGAGTAATGTAGGGTTTTAAAATCACTATCGTGCTGTAAATCTGGGCGGGTCCGTTTCTGTTATCTGTCCAGAAAGAATAAACGGCATCATTTAAACTAACAACGCTGTTATAATCCGTATAGTATCCCTCGGCGTATCCCGATAGCGGAACCGGCCTTTGAGAAATATCGCTTATTCTCATATTAAAGAAAGTGCCTCCGCCGTCATTAGATACTGCAAGATAAGTAAAGCAGGAATCGGGGGTAATTAAATCCCTGTTGTCATAAAATAAAATTGAAATCTTCCCGTTAATCTGGTCAACCGATATGCGCGGCAGAAATTGCAGCTTGCCGTTATTTATCGGGTCGTCGTTAACTCTGATTGGAGAACTCCAGGTACTTCCTCCGTTTGCAGAATAGGCAAAACAAATATCTGCATCGTTTCCGGCAGGTGCTAAATTTTTCTGCGTCCAGCAAACATAAATATATCCGTTTTGACTTCCGCCGCTTCTATCCACTGCCATTGAAGGAAAAGTGTGAGAGCGTATATTTGTCGGTAATATTGTACCCCTTATTCCGTTAATAGTCAGAATATTGGAAGCAGTTGACCATGTTACTCCTCCGTTTACAGATTTGGTAAAAGCAATATGGTCTTCGAGATTCGTTGTTAAATTCGGAGTTGACCACGCACAATATATTTCCCCGTTTGGTCCTACCTGCAGATTGCATCCCTGCTCATAGTGACTTGCTGCAGGCTGGCCAATCTGAATTGCGGAATTGTAAGTAGTTCCTCCATCACCCGAATATGAAAAAAATATTGCAGGCTGAGAGAGAGTAAAATTTGACCACGCAACATAAACCCTGCCGTAATAAGCGCTTGAAGGATTTACATCCGAAGTGTTATTATTCATATCAAACTGGGAAGTATTGGTAACAATCGTTCTGCCAATCCACGCACTGCCGAAATTATTTGACCTGTCAGAAACAATAAAATCATCTGCATAATTATAGTGAATCAGGTTACTGTTTCCGTAAGCGCAGGACGGATTGGTTGATAATAAAACAGAACCGGGAAGCACATCCCCGCCCGCCCAGCTTAAACCCGCGTTCAAAGAATAATAATATCCCACTCCGTTATCCGTATTTGCGCCTACAAAGATTTTTACGGGTGTAGTATTTAAAATTGTTGCGGAAGGACTGGTCTGGTTTGAACCTGTCGGCAATATTCTGATATTTGCAAATGATGTTGAAACCAAATCCGTGTTCGGATATGAAAAATATCCCCTATGATTCTCGGAGTTGTTGAAATTTTGATTGGTTAAATATGATTTGAAATTTTCCGATTTTACTGTCATCTTTTGCTGGGGGTAAATCAAAGAAGCGGTGAAAACTATAATTATTAAAAGGTAAAATTTCTTTAAACTCATATTTAATTTACTCCATATTTTTCTTGGGGTAATATAATTTTTATTGTATATACTTTAAAGCCAAATTAAGCAATCACGCTTCTTTAACAAAATCGGTTATATCTGCTATAACCTTCTCCAGATTTTTATTCGTTCCCTTGAACGGGTGTTCCGCTCCGAATGTGTGTCCGGTATTTTCATATAAAACCAGCCCTGTCTTTGATTTATCCGAATTCTCATACAATGCTTCCGCATCGGAATAATCTACAGCCATGTCTTCCTTTCCGTGAATTATTAAAGCAGGGACGGATATTTTTTTCATTGCATTGAGAATATTTAACCTGCTGTAATTTTTTTCGAGGTCATCAATAAGAGTGTAATTCATTCTCATAAGCTGTTTGGTTCTTGTATTCAGCACTTCAAGGTATCCTTCATCTTTCCATCTTTTTTTACGCTCATCAGTGTACCTGTTGAACTCCGCTACCGAAGCAAGCGTTATGAGCTTCTTTATCCTCCTGTCTTCCGCTGTTTTTAAAATTACAATCCCACCTCCCCTTGAGTGACCTGCAAGAGTAAGATTATCCAAATCAAAATTGAAATTGTTTTTATTTTCAAAAAGATAATCTATTACACAGTCTAAATCATCGAGTTCTTCTGAAAAAGTATTTTGAGCAAATAAATCCAGCCTTGTAAAATCGACAGGGTTATCCAGTGTATTGTCAACTCCGTTGTGAGAGAAATTGAAACTGACCGTGAAAATATTTCCTGAAGCAATTTTTTCGAGCATGTAGGGAAAGCTGCCCCAGTCTTTAAAACCCTTGAATCCGTGGCAGAAAATTAAGACAGGAATATTTGAATTATCTGAGTCGGGGTATCTTAAATCTATGGAAATAATATTTCCTGTATCATTATTAATCTTTACGTTTTTGAGCATCTTATTTTATTATTGAAATCTTTCCGCCCGTCGTTGTGCATTTAATAATTCCGCCTCCGCCGTTGATTATTCCTTTCAGTGTCTGCTGGGATAAATCTTTTTCAACCAGCACGGAAAAATCGGTTTTAATCTCGCCTGCGGTTGCTGTAGCATCCAGATTAGCTTTGAAGGTTTCGGGAAGAATTAATTTAATGTCTCCACCCGTATTTTTTAATGTCATTCCCAGATTGTTTCCGGCATATTTCACTTTTATATCTCCGCCCGAAGTCTCTGCGTTAATTTCACCTTCCGAGCCGTCGAGATTTATATTTCCGCCTGTTGTGATTGCCTTTACATTTCCCTTGAAAGTCGAAACCTTTATATTTCCCCCCGTAGTTTTTAAATCTGATTCCCCGTTAAACTCATAAACATAAATATCATTTGCGGCAGTCTCGAGCTTTATATTTCCCGTCAGGTTAACTATTTTTATTTCTCCGCCGATAGTTTTTACCGTAGGATTGAAATATCTTGGTACGAGGACTTCAATTTTCAAATCTAAGATAGATTTGTTCGATTCATCCTTTGCATTTGTGGTAACGGTAACGTTACCGTCTTTATTGTCTATTGTATAGTCCACATTTTTCAGGGCATCCTGATTTCCGCGAATGGCAACATTTACGGCGGGCTTATCCCAGGTTTTAATGGTAACCGAACCTGTAAATGTATTTATATCTATATTTTTGTAATTTGCGGATTCGACAGTTTTTTCAATCAGGGTATACTCATCCGCAAACAGATAATTTGAAAAAGTAAAAACGGATAAAAATATCAGAAATTTTAAAAGACTTTTGTATTTCATATAATTCTCCCCTTATTAATAAAATTAAGTTACATAAAATTTATTTTGCTTTCTTTTTTGCATCTTCGTAAATCCTCTGGTGTGAAGGATCGATTAAAATTAACTGGTCATATACTTTTTTGTCTCCGTAATTCAGAAATAAATCCGCTATCTCAGCATTTTTTGCTTCAAAAAACAAATCTATATTGTAAGCCTTGACCTCTTTCTTTTTGATATTCCCGATTTTTTTCAGGGCATTTAAAATTATACTGTATGAATTTTTGGAATATCCCATTGAATCAAGCCCGAACCAGTGGTATTCGAAAAAACCGCTCCTGAAATCGTCATATCTTGGGTTGAGCAATTCCTGAACAAGCTGTAATCTGGAGGGTTTGGAGCCCCCGCCTGTTTCTGTCCAGCCGTTTCTGTCCGACATTTGTTTATTGCAGATATCCTGTGCTTTTGTAAAATAAATGCTTTTGTTTTTCGGGTCATCCTTGGGGAAATAAGAATCCTGGTCATATCCCAGCATCATGTATGCATAATAATCCATCAGGCTTAAAAACGGGTCAAATCGTAAATCATTTTTTATAAGCTGCATTGTACGGGAATAATAAAACGCACATCTTTCATCAAGAAATTTAAAAAGCGTCGTGTACTTCGGGTTTTGTTTTTTGTCATATTTATCTATTATTCTCTGGCTTGATATATAAATCTGCACAGTATAATTATCCGCACTTCCTGCAGTGAAATTAAATTGTAATTGTGCTTTTATTTTATACAGGTCTGCGCCGGGCATATTATTTTCGTTAAAGTATGCATTATCATAAAATTTATTCCTGTTAAAGTAATCCTCTACCTGCTGCTTGAAGTCTTTTAACCTGTCTTTTGCATCCTGCGATAATGCATCCGTGATTATACTTACCTGAACATCAAAATCCTGAGCCTTTAAAATTCCCGAAAAACCGATTAATAAAATTATTAATAGTTTTAATGTATTTTTATAATTCATTTTAACACTGTTTTATAAGTTTCTAATTTAATTTTGAATTCTTATTTTAAATAATCAATTCAATAT
>Ga0224522_1000332_pt1 | contig 17537 bp, 15 predicted proteins | sample CFST25metaG_FD_182733 | JGI IMG/M metagenome (GOLD analysis project Ga0224522, IMG submission 182733) | Peat soil microbial communities from Stordalen Mire, Sweden - C.F.S.T25 | ecosystem: Environmental > Terrestrial > Soil > Wetlands > Peat | place: Sweden: Norrbotten County, Stordalen Mire...
GAATTAAACTGTATTCAATCTGCAAACCGATAAACTGCGTCCACCCTCTCAGCTCCGCAAGCGTATTCGCCTGTGATACTATCCACGCAGGTGTGTCGGAAATTCCGATATATAAAATTTTTCCCGTTCGAATCATATCGTCGAGCGAGCGCATCACCTCTTCGACAGGAGTCAGATAATCCCACGCGTGAAGCCAGTACAAATCTATGTAATCTGTTTTAAGGCGTTTCAGACTTTGCTCGAGAGAATACACCATATTTTTTCTGCTGTTGCCCGAAGCTAAAATATCGGTTTTCCTGCCGGGATTCGCAAGTGTGTATTTTGTTGCAAGTACAAAATTGTCCCTTGCAGAGCCCATAAATTCGCCGGTATATTTTTCGCTCGTGCCTTCCTGGTATCTGTTTGCCGTGTCGACAAAATTCCCGCCTGCATTTACGAATGCATCGAATATTTTTTTACTTTCGGCTTTATCTGCACCCATCGTACCATTCTCTTCGCCAAACGTCATTGTACCAAGTGCAATTTCCGATACCTTTAACCCGCTTTTTCCGAGTAATTTGTATTTCATAATTTTTGTTTTTTAATTTTATTATTACAAAACATTTCTTTTGAAAATCTCATTCCCGCAGGTTAATTTTTGATGTATATTTTAAATTAGATGTCAAAAATTCAAATTCCCTGCGATTTTTCAGAATACAGTATACAGAATTCAGTATTCAGAATTGCAAATAGATCTTCATTCATAATTCAGAATTCATAATTCATAATTGTTTTAAACTCACGGGCAAAAGCTCCGCCTTGAATTTGAGTGTGCGCATTATTTGCTCCTCTTCACCGGCTTATATTCCTTACCCACGTCCACGCTCTCCACCAGATTTCCGTTCCAGTCACGGAGGAAGACTTCTTCAAGAAGTGAATTTACTTTTTTATTTTGAATTATCATCGTGGCATTTCGCGTATCATAAAAATATCCGCGTTCCCAGTTCGCCGTGCTGACCCACGAAATATTATTATCGGATATAAAGTACTTGCAGTGCTCCACGCGCGCATAAGAAATGAATCCCCCGCTGTATTCGGGAATATTGCTGAATTTGATTTCGATATTAGGTACGGTCGAAAGCGCCTGTATGGATTCCGTCGCGCCTTTTTTAATCGCCCAGTTGGAGAAAATTATTTTTATTTTCACGCCGCGCGCTGCCGCATAGCGGAGAGCTTTATCAATTGCATCGAATTCCTCGCCGCTCTTTTCACCCTTCAGAGAATAAGAATACATTTGTATGCAAAGCCGCTCTTTCGATTTTTTGATTATCTTAACAAGCTCGCCAATTTCGCTGCTGCATTTTGAAGGTGTAATTTCTGCAGGGCTGAATGCTGGATAGAGCTTTATTTTTCCGAGTTTGCTGTCGGTTATGATTAAAGGTTTTTTTGACGAGATAATATTCTTGGCCTGCCTCAGGCAGGTTTTCGTAAGCATTTTTTTATTTGCATCGGAATAGTCCGTGCAGAGATTCCAGTCAATTTCGAAAATATTCAGAAAAGTCTTTGCCATTTTTACATTCTTTACCCTCACGCCCATTTCGTGTATGTGCTTAAGCGCGCGCCAGTCCATGTTCTGGCTTCCGACGAATAAATCTTTCCCGTCCGCAACGAAATATTTTGCGTGCATCACTCCGCCCGCGATTTTTTTGAATGGGATTTTCCTGATGGTTATGTTTGAGATGTTATTCAGCTCGTCTGCAGATTTTTCGCTTGAATTGTAAAATCCTTCATCTATAATCACGCGTACCTGTACGCCCCGCGCTGCAGCATCTTTTATGGATTTCAGAATTTTCTCCAGCACCTCGCCTTTTTCGTTTGCAATGTAAAACATCTCTATGTCGAGAGTTTTATCCGCACCGCTAATCATCTCCAGCCATACATCCGCCGCACGCGGAAGAGTGGATTGCTCGAGAATAGTCTCCACAGGTGTGGATTCGACGAGAGTGAAATTTTGCGGGAAAGCAATTTTCGTAAAAAGTAAAATGTAAAAAGTAAAGAGTAAGAGCCTTTTCTTGAATTTCATTTTTTTATATTAATTAGACTATTCTAATAAATTTATATTTTATTTGAAAGTGAATATCCTAGTGGTTAGTAATTTGTGATTAGTGGTTAGTAAAAATCTAAAAACGACAATCGCGAATAAAAAAACCGTTCCCAAAGAGGACTTTGGGAACGAGAGTATAGAACTTTTAACTTTATAACCTTAAAAACCTTATAACTTTATAACCTAATAACTTAATAACAAAATAACTTAATCAACTAAACGAGAGCAAATTTCGCCGTAAAGTGTCTGAGGAATTTCGGTGATTCGATTATTTTTATTCCTTTTATTTTTTTCTTGTTCGCATTTATTTCGGCAAATACTTCCGCAACATAATCTATGTGGCTCTGCGTGTAAACCCTTCTCGGTATTGCAAGTCTTACAAGCTCCATATCTGCAGGAATTAGTTTTCCCTTCCTGTCGTATTTACCGAACATAACGCTTCCGATTTCCACCGCACGTATTCCGCCGACTAAATAAAGCTCGGCAACAAGCGCCTGGCCGGGATATTTATCCACAGGCATATTAGGGAGCATTCCTTTTGCATCAACATAAATCGCGTGACCGCCCGGAGGCCGGATTATAGGCACTCCGCTTTTCAAAAGTTTATCGCCGAGATATTTTGTAGAAATAATTCTATAATGCAGATAGCTTTCATCCAGAATTTCTTCGAGCCCCTGAGCAATCGCTTCCATATCTCTTCCCGCAAGTCCGCCGTATGTTTCGTAACCCTCGGTAATGATAAGTAAATTCTTACACTGCCCATACCACTCTTCGTTGTTCATCGCAATAAATCCGCCTATGTTTGCGAATGCGTCCTTCTTTGCGCTCATTGTACATCCGTCAGCATAAGAAAACATCTCATTGCAGATTGCAAGTATGGATTTTTTCGCATAACCTTTTTCCCTCATCTTTATAAAATATGCATTCTCCGCAAACCTGCACGCATCGATGAAGAACGGGATTTTATGTTTTTTGCAAATCTTGCTTACCTTTCTTATGTTATCCATCGAAACCGGCTGACCGCCGCCCGTGTTATTCGTAATAGTTATCATACAGACGGGAATATTCTTTGCGCCTATTTCTTTTATAAATTTTTCAAGCTTGCCCGTATCCATATTTCCCTTGAACGGATGAATCACCGACGGGTGCTTTCCTTCTTCTATCACGAGGTCAACTGCAGTTCCGCCGTTGAACTCGATGTTAGCCTGAGTGGTATCGAAATGATTGTTGCTCGGTATATATTTTCCCTTGCCGGCATTTATAAATCTTCCGTCGGAATCTATATCGCTTAAAATCATCGTGAATAAAATTCTTTCTGCCGCTCTTCCCTGGTGAACGGGGATTATATGCTTAAATCCGAATATTTTCTTTGTTACTTTTTCAAACCTGAAATAACTCTTCGAGCCCGCGTATGATTCATCGCCGTCCATTATTCCTGCCCACTGTTTCGCGCTCATGGCTGAGGTTCCGCTGTCAGTCAGCAAGTCAATCAGTACATCTTCCGCAGGAATCATGAAAGGATTGTAAAATGCTTTCTTTAATATTTTTTCACGCTCTGCTCTGGTAGTTGTTTTTACGTACTCGACAGATTTTATTTTAAACGGTTCAATTATGGTTTTCATTTATATTTTTATTTTTAATTTTTATTTTCGTTCATTTAATTTATTATTTCTCTGCTGATTCTTTTTTTGCAGTATCTATTTTTAATAAATAATAAAGACCGCATCTTCCCGACAGTGCGACCATTATCGGAATAAATCCTAACAGACCCCACCAACTGTTAAAAATAACACCTGAGATAAGTATTGCCACTCCGATAATAATACGGATAGTCTTATCTGTTTTGCCCATATTACATTTCATAATATTTTCCTTTAAATTATTATTTTATTTTTCCAAAATACACTTTTGTATTATATACAAAATATATTTTGCCGTCTTTATTGTGCTTTTCGAATATTTCTTTTAATTTTTTCAGCATTTCTTTACTGCAGTCACCTTCCATAGGAGCATAAGAAGCAGATAGAAGCCTGCCTTTTAATCCTGAATAATCAAACGTCTGAAGATTTTTGAAATTCGCACGCCTGAAGTTTTTCACCCCGTAAAACCCGTTTAAAACAGATTCGTCTATTCCGTCTTCGGGAACATAATCAGGACAAAATTCACGAACAAGCGAATCGTATTCCTGCATGAACGGTGAAACATCCGTGTCGCGTTTATTCCACATCAGCACCACGAATCCGCCGGGCCTGATTATTCTTTGAAATTCCGTTTTCGCTTTATCGGAATCAAACCAGTGAAAAGCCTGTCCCGACACGATTAAATCAACACACTTGTCGGCAAGAGCCGTAAACTCCGCAGTTGCGTTAATGCTTATAAAATTAATATAATCCTTCAGAATTTTTTCGCCCGCTTCGCGCATTTCATCGTTCGGCTCAACTCCGTAAACAAGATTTTCGTTATTCAAAAATAACTTTGACAATTTCCCGGTACCCGAGCCTATATCTGCAACATCTTTCTGCTGGTCGAAGTCAATTTCCTTTTCAAGCAAATTCAATATTGCCTCAGGATATGAGGGTCGGTATTTCACGTAATTCGCTACCCTGCCGGTAAATCTTAATGTGGATTTCATAACTAAAATCTTTCTAATTTTATTTTATCTTTACTGATGCCCATATCGAGTAAAAGAATTTCCATTGCATCAACCATAGCAAGCGGTCCGACAATATAGTAAATTGGTTTGTTTATATCGGGGATATTTTTCAGGATTAATTCTTTATTTATGTATCCGACATTATATTTCCAGTTCTTGTTCGAAGAATCATCTATAGTCGGAATGAATTTGAAACCGTCGTAAACTCTCGCCCAGTTTTCGAAATCTTCGAAGAATGCCATCGACTCTGCGTTCGGATTTGAATAAAAAAGAGTCGCATCGTACGGAAGCTTGCTTTCGACAATATATTCAACCATGCACCTGACAGGCGTGATTCCAATTCCGCCGATTAAAAAAACCGCAGATATGCCTGAATCCTTGTGCAGTACGGTGTTTCCGCCGGGTTCGCTTATTGTCGCCTTCGTGCCAATAGGAAGTTCAAGAATATTTTTATTGAATGCCGAATCAAGCGCGCGCGTAGTGAACATCAAATAATCTTTCGTGGGTGAAGTGCTGATGGAAAAGAGCCTCGAGTTTCCTTCATCATCGTTGTGAATCGGCTCGAGCAATGTAATCTTTGCGTACTGCCCGGGCTCGAACTCAAACCCGCTTCCTTTTTTATCGAACCACATTGCAAGAGTATTTTCGTTGATTAACTTTCTGTCCTTCAATGTAATTATTTTTTCTGCCATAACTTAATTTAGATAAATCAAAATAGCGAATTTAATATCTACCTAAAATTCAGAATTTTGCCCGTAAATTTTATTTTCCGGATAAAAAAAATACTCCATAAACTAAATTAGGGAGTATTTGAGGGTAAATTGGGATTTGGGATTTTTGTTATTTTACTTTTTGTTACCTTTCTTAAATTATTTTTTCTTGATACTTATTAATACAAATCGCGTGCCATAAAATCATTTATTTTTTTTACAAAAAAATGTATGTTTATTTAGAACTTAGTATTAAAATGAAATTAATGGCTCAAAATGAGAAAAAGAAATTACAGAAATTAAAAATTACAATAGACATTAGACTTTTAGACATATTAAATATTATCTTGAAATCATTTTATTATAGAAATCAGCGAAATCAATGTAATCAGTGTAATCTGTGATATTTTTCGGACTTTTAAAGTGAGTTTAAAACAGGTAAATTTGTAAATACATATCCAATAAATAAAAATATTTTATGATTAACATCAAAAACATTAATTCAAGACTGATTGAAGCTCAATATGCAGTTAGGGGCAAGATTGTACTGAGAGCGCAGGAACTCGAAGAAAAAGGAAAGAAGATTATCTATTGCAACATCGGAAATCCGCAGGCGCTTAAACAAAAACCGCTTACATATATAAGACAGGTTCTGAGTCTTCTCGAATATCCTGATTTGATAAATAATCCCGCAGCAGAAAAATTTTATCCGAAAGATATTGTTGCAAAAGCTAAATATATTCTTGAAAAAAATCCAACCGGCACAGGTGCATATACTCAAAGTGCGGGAATTACTTTTATAAGGCAGGCAATTGCAGACTTTATTAAAAAACGCGACGGCATCCCGGCTAATAAAGATAAAATCATTTTAACCGACGGCGCAAGCAAAGGTGTGCAGTCAGTATTAACAGTACTTCTGAAAAATCCCAATGACGGTGTGATGATTCCGATTCCGCAATATCCGCTTTACAGCGCAACTCTCACTCTATACGGCGGTAAACTAATCGGTTACTATCTCGATGAAGAAAATTCATGGCAGTTAAACGAAAAAGTTTTGGAAGAAAGCATAATAAAAGCAAAGTCGGGCGGAATAAATCCCGTTGCAATAGCTGTTATTAACCCGGGAAATCCCACAGGGGCTGTGCTTTCCGTAGATAATATTAAAATGATTATCAAATTTGCAAAGAGATATAATCTTTCTCTTCTTGCGGATGAAGTTTACCAGGAAAATGTTTACCTCAAAGGATGCAAATTCGTTTCATTCGCAAAGGCAATGCACGAAATGGGTGAAAAAGAAATTACGCTCTTCAGCTTTCACTCCGTATCAAAAGGTTTTCTCGGAGAGTGCGGGCACAGGGGCGGGTATTTTGAAATAAGAAATATTCCGGAAGATGTTTTTGAACAAATCATAAAATTGCAATCCGTAAGTTTGTGCTCAAATGTTGACGGGCAGATAGTTACGTATCTGATGGTCAATCCTCCTCAGCCCGGAGAAGAATCTTATGAGCTATATGAAAAAGAAAAAAACGGGATACTGAGTGAGCTCAAAGCAAAATCCGAAATCCTCGGAATAGAACTTAATAAAATAGAAGGAATGTCAACCGATGTGCCTCAGGGTGCAATGTATGCTTATGTTAAATTCGAACTGCCTCATAAAAAAGGTGTTGACCCGCTTGCAATGAGTGAAGACGAAAGATTAAAATATGAAGCAAAGAGAGATTCGGATTACTGCATGTCGCTTCTGGAAGAAACAGGAATCTGCGTAGTGCCGGGCTCGGGATTCGGACAGATGCCGGGAACACTGCATTTCAGAACGACTATTCTTCCGCCGAGAAACGAAATCGAAGACCTTGTAAGACTGATTAAGGATTTTCATTTGGGCTACGTGAAGAGAATGAAAGAAAATTAATTTCAGAGTATAAGAGATAAATTTTGGTATATAATAAATTTTTCATTACGGGTAATTTTGTATTGTAAATTTTGTTTTCATAGTTTTTTTATTGTTCGCCTCCTTTTCGGCAAATACAGTTCGTCTTCCTTATTGTATTTGCCGTTTTTTTGTGGGAAAAGAATTTGTTCGTTTAATTTTCAAGCAGGATTAATTAGATTACATAACCAATTTGCCAACATGAAAAAATACAGGTACACAAATAACGCGGAAGATTACTATAAAAACGGAATTGAAAAATATGAATTAAGAGATTTCGAGGGCGCCCTTTCCGATTTTAGCATTGCAATAGAAATGAATTCTGATTTTGCGGAAGCCTACTTTTCAAGAGGGCTGCTCTACGGCAAGGAATATCACAAATACACGAAAGCCATAAAAGATTTCAATAAGGCAATAAAACTGAAAGGCGATTACGCAGAAGCATACTACAACAGGGGCGTAACACACAGGATACTCGATGATATTAAAAAATCCTGCGAAGACTGGCGTAAGGCAAAAGAGCTCGGATTCGAGGATGCGCAGATTTTAATCGATAAGTACTGCAACAGATTTAACAAAGGTTAAATTTTTTTATTTCCCTGTATACAGACCCGCGGGAATCCAGCTTGCTTTCCATCAGATAAAAATCACTCAATTTAATACTTAAATCAATTTTTATTTTCTCTTTTAAGTATTCAAGATTTACTTTTTTATCCCTTCTGATTCTTCCGAGCGTGATGTGAGGACGGAATATTTTATCGGGCTTGAATCCGTAATTGCCAAGCTTCTCACAAATTTTATCATATAGTGCATTTGCGTTGCCGTAGGAATTTTCAAGCTCTATAATTAATACACGAGGATATTTTAAATTCGGAAACCCCGCAATACCCTTTGCATTAAAATCTAATTCTTTAAAATTAATTTCGCTTTTTATTTTATCGAGGTCTTCGGAAATATCCCGCGCGGTTTTTTCGGTTACATCTCCCAGAAAAAAAATCGTCTGGTGGAACTTATCTTTCCCTTCCCATTTTATTGAATCCAATGCTCTTGAATCGAGAAGATTTTTTACTCCTTTTTGAATTTCAAAAACTTCCCGCTTTTTCTCTTCGCTAAGATTTAAAGATATAAATGCTCTCATGGGATATAAAATAAAAAAAATAAAAGAGAAAAATACCGGCAATATATCTTCCCTCCCAATTGCAATTGAATTAAAAACCCCAATTTATTAATATGATAGAATATAACAATTTATACTAATGGATAATAAAGGTTTATTAAAAGATAATTTTCTGGAATTCGTTGAGATAGTGAAGCGGTTGAGAAGGGAATGCCCGTGGGACAAAGAACAAACGCACGAATCGCTTAGACGCTGCATGCTGGAAGAATCTTATGAGGTGCTGGAATCAATCGACAATAATGACATTACAGAACTTAAAAAAGAACTCGGAGATATATTGCTTCAGGTGGTTTTCCATACTACAATCGGCGAAGAACAAAATACGTTCTCGCTGAACGAAGTAATAGACCTCGAAAAAGAAAAATTAATAGCAAGGCATCCGCATATATTCGGCGACGTAAAAGTTTCCGGAGCAGAAGAAGTGAAATCCAACTGGGAAAAGCTAAAACGCAAGGAAGGACGGGAATCCGTGCTGGAAGGCGTGCCGGCGGAACTCCCCGCGCTTTTCAAGGCATACAGGATTCAGGAGAAAGCCGCTAAAGTCGGATTCGACTGGAAAGACCCTAAGCCTGTTTACGATAAAATACTCGAGGAAATCGGAGAGCTGAAACACAATATTGAAAACGGGCTCGAGCAACATAAAATCGAAGACGAATTCGGCGATGTGCTTTTCTCCATCGTGAACTATGCCCGCTTCCTTAAAATCAATCCGGAAGACGCTTTGAGAAAAACAATCGCGAAATTTTCGAAAAGATTTCAGAAAATCGAGGCATTCGCAAAGTCTAAGGGTATTAAACCAGAAGATATGACTCTCGAAGAAATGGATGTAATCTGGAATAATGCAAAAGGAGACGGAAATGAAAAATGACCAATCGATGGGAGTGATTGTATTTTTTCAATTCCCTCGTTCAGTAAAATACCTTTTAATAAAACACAGAAAAGGACACTGGTCATTTCCAAAAGGGCACGCAGATAAGGGCGAAACGAAACTCGAAACGGCACTAAGAGAGTTAAAGGAAGAAACGGGTGTTACCAAGATTCAGCTACTGAAAAAACCTGTTTTACTGAAAGAGGCGTATAAATTTACCGGAAGTAAAGGTGTTAAAATTTTAAAAAAAGTTAATTATTTTATAGCAGAAGCTAAAACCAAAAAAGTGAAAATCGATTTCAGGGAAGTCGTGAACTATAAATGGTGCACCTACAATGCAGGACTGGATAAAATAACTTTCGGCGGGTCAAAATCAATTTTAAAAAAAGCGGATAAAATAGTACGGGCATATATAAAATGATAAATAAATTTTCGAAATATTTTTCGGTAATATTAATACTTTTTGTCACATCTTCTTCGTTTTCAAAAGACAAAGTATCCGATAAGTTAAAAATTTTTCAGGCGCGGATAGACAGCATTGTTGCAACGGTCAATTGCAGTGTTTCAATTCAGATTGCAAGCGCATCGAAATATGATTTGCTCTATTCATATAAGCCCGAAGCAAAAATGATTCCCGCTTCGATTACAAAAGTTATCACATCGACTACGGCATTAAGCCTGCTAAGTGTAAATTACCAGTTTAAAACCGTTATTTATACCGATGACAATAATCTCGGTGACGGCGTGATAAACGGAAATTTATATATAAAAGGTTACGGTGACCCCGATTTCAGCTCATACGATGTAGTTGTGCTTGCTAAGAATGTCAGCGGAAAAAACATACGGGAAATAACGGGAAATATTATTTACGATGATACCTATCTCGATGAAGAGCATTACGGTCTGGCAAATTATTATAACTCGGATACTAAAATTGCTTACTGGCCATATGTCTGCGCTTTAAGTCTGGATAAAAATAAAAGCGGTTCGAATCCCGCATATTCAGCGGCAAAACTGCTTTCCGACCAGCTCGCATCCCAAAATGTAAAGCTTGACGGAATAATTGTTGCGGGCACGACACCCGATGTTGCACTGGAAATTACGAAGACTACCCGCTCCATAACGGACGTTCTTACCAATATGAATAAAATAAGCGATAACCAGTCGGCGATTACGGTGTTTAAAGTTATAGGTGCAAATTACAAATCCCCTCCGGGTTCGCTGAAAAACGGAAGCGATGCAGTGGCTGATTTCCTTACATCAATTGGCGTGTCGAGAAAAAATTATGAAATACTCGAAGGCTCGGGACTTACCAGATATAATTACGTTACTTCGGATTTATACATACAGCTTCTGAAATATATGTTCGATGATGTAAAAAACTTCGATTATTTTTACGCAACTCTTCCTGTCGGCGGGGTCGACGGTACATTAAAAGACAGGATGGGCGGTACAGAAGCCGAAAAGAATGTTCATGCAAAAACAGGCACTATTAACGGCGTCAGCACGCTTACTGGGTATGCTGTTTCACGTGATAATGAGCCGATAATTTTCTATATTGCTATGAACGGGTGCGGGAACAACAGCAAGCCGTATAGAAATAAACAGGATGATATTTGTGAACTGATTTGCCAGTTTTCAAGAAAGTAAAAAATTGTTAAAATGAGCGTTAAAGAAAAACATGAAGTTCTGACGGAAGACATTACCGATGTATTGCATAAGCTCATTCTGTATAATTCAAATCATATGTGGGAAGACGTAATCAGGCAGCTGCAGAAAGCAACCGGATATGATATCGTGCATTGCGAACAAATAACCGTAATAGCACATACTAAAGGTCAGGCAATTGTTAAATCAGGTAAAGCTGAAGAACTTATACCTGTTGATAACATTTTAAAGGAAATTTACCTGATAACGGAAATAATTTAATTTTTCATTAATAAAATTTATGAAAAAAAAATCCGCATACCTGTTTTTTTTTATAGTTTTATTACTAATCACGAAAACATCCTTTTCCCAGATTAATTACGAATTCGACTTTAATAAAAACTGGGAGTGGTTCGACCTCTACTCCTGTGAACCTGCAATTTCCAACCAGCTTATAAAAAACATACAGGATTTGTCAAAAGAATGGTCGCTCGAAGAAGCAAGAGACCTCTTCAGGTGCCTTACAAAACTTGATTCACTGAACGATATCCTTAACCTCCCGAAAATAATCGATACCGATTCAAATAAAAACAAGCAGGCATGGAAAACTAAATTTGCATACGAGCTTAAATATTTCAGCGAGCCGGAAACCTTCAGGGGACTGATATCCACGGCAATGACCATCACAAGAATTAAAAAAGCAATTTTCCCCGACAGAAGACTTTTCGGAGACAGAAAGTTTTATATTAAAATAACGGATATTGGAAATACATCATCCCAGATTACATACAATTTCTCGGGTGCCGCAGATATTTATAACCTGTGCCTTGCAAAAGAAATCGGCGATAAAGAGCTGAAAGTTATTAACGGTTCCGAAAATATAAATTCAATGTTCAAAAGAACCGATCCGTATTTTAATAAGGAACTTTTTGTACACTTTTTAAAATTATCGAAAGATAAAAAACCCCTCGCTGAAATTTACAAGCTGGTTAATCCGTACAGTTTTGGCGGGATAGGTTTTCTTTCTGCTCATCTAAATGAATTCCGCGAAGTTTTAAATTCGCTGAACTCCAAACAGAAAAACCTGAAGTTCTATTCGATTAACCTTCTGTCCCAGTTTTTCCCGAAAGGTGCCTGGCTCGAGGCAAATGTAGATTTTCTTTTCGGAAATTTTGAATCCACCAGCAATGATTATCTGGAAAAGCTTCTGCTAAACCTCTCCGAATTCGGCGATGATTATGAGTATCTTGCAAAATACCTTACACGCAGATTATTCCTTTATGAAAAATATAATACACAGCTCGATATTTTCAGGTATTTGTACGCAGATGAAGATACGCTGATTCTTCAGCTTATGACGGAAGTATACGACGGCGGAATTTCAAATTACATGGCTCCCATACTCGAAGATAACCGCCCGCTTTCGCTTCTTGAAATAGATTTCTTCCACTTCAAGGCTACCACCAGTGCGATTCTTTTTAAAAGGAAAAAAACCGTTATTGACAGTCTTTTGAAATCCGGCTTCGATGAAAGATTTCTCTTTTACACAATGGGTGCGCAGATGGCTTATTCTATCGACAGAACTCTCGGCAGAACAGCACTGAACGAAGCATTGATATATGGTCCGCTAGAGTTTTTTAAAATATATATAGATGCTTACGAAGCCGACCAAAAACAAATCTCGGATAAGTTTCAGTTCAATTCCGATTTCGAAAACAAAATTTATTCGATGAGGGATAAGATGCCCAGGGAAATATATAAAGAGATGTATGATATTAATGTGAAATACAAAGACCCTGCTCCTATCCCCGGGGTTCTGGAAAATTTAAAAAAGAAATATATTGAAGATAAAAAAGACTCATTCTATTTTTATTTAATCGGCGGACAGCTATTATTCGATAACGAATTCTACAGCAAATCCGCTGTTTACTTTGGCAAAATCATAAATGAACTTCCTGATAAAAATAATGTTTCAAGAATACTGGGAATGGCTTATTATGACAAGAGCTCTTATAACGAAGCGATAGAAATGTTTAATTACTATGTTAAGTTTTCTCCCCTCTCCGCAGATGCATACCTGCTGAGGGGAAAAGCATATTTTATGTCGGTTCAATATGATAAAGCCAAAACCGATTTTGAAAAATCATTGCAGATAAATTCTTCTAATGAAGAAGCTAAACAATTACTGGAACAGGTAAACGAAAATGGACTTTAAAATACAGGCACCTTACGTACCCACAGGCGACCAGCCTAAAGCAATCAAAGAACTGACCGAAGGAATCGAGAAAGGCCTTAAACACCAGGTATTCGTCGGCGTTACAGGCTCAGGAAAAACTTTTTCTATCTCGAATGTTATTCAGAACATCGGGAAACCCGTGCTGGTTATGTCGCATAACAAAACTCTCGCCGCCCAGCTTTACGGTGAATTTAAAAAATTCTTTCCCGAAAACCGTGTCGAGTTTTTTATTTCTTATTACGACTACTACCAGCCCGAAGCATACATTCCTTCTACCGATACATATATCGCAAAGGATTTATCCATCAACGAGGAAATTGACCGTCTCCGCCTGCGCGCTACATCTGCAATTCTCGAAGGGAGAAAAGATATTATTATAGTTTCTTCGGTAAGCTGTATATACGGCATCGGTGCGCCGGATGAATATGCTCGCCAGGTTCTTGTACTGAAAAAAGGCATGAAGATCGGGAGAAAAAAACTTCTCACCGCACTTGTAGATATACATTACGTAAGAAACGATGTTGAATTTAAAAGAGGAAATTTCAGGGTGAGGGGCGATGTTGTAGAAGTCATTCCCGCCTATGAAGATGAAACGGGAATCAGAATTGAACTTGTCGATGATGTTGTCGAACGTCTTTGCTATATAAACCGTGCAGATGGAAGAATACTCCGAAGCGACGACAGCGTTGCAATCTATCCCGCAAAATATTTTGTTACTACGGAAGAAAAAATCGAAAGCGCAATTACGGATATTCAGAAAGAACTTCAGCAGCAGATTGAATATTTTCAGAGAGAAAATAAATTAATAGAAGCACAGAGAATAGAGCAGCGCACGAACTTCGACATAGAAATGATTCGTGAAGTCGGCTACTGCACGGGAATAGAAAATTATTCGCGCCACCTCGACCGCAGGCAGCCGAACTCGAGACCATATTGCCTGTTCGATTATTTCCCGAAAGATTATTTATTGATTATAGATGAATCCCACGTCACCGTTCCGCAAATAAAAGCTATGTATAACGGCGACCGCGTACGCAAGAAAACCCTTGTAGAACATGGCTTCCGCCTGCCCTCTGCGCTGGATAACCGCCCGATGACTTTCGAGGAATGGGAAGGAATGGTTAAGCAGGTTATTTATGTCGGCGCTACCCCGAGCAACTACGAACTCGAAAAAAGCGGCGGCGCAATTGTCGAGCAGGTTATACGCCCGACGGGATTGCTCGACCCCGCAATAGAAGTGCGACCTGTTAAAAACCAGATTGATGATTTGATAAATGAAATCCGCATACGCGCAAAAAAAGGCGAGCGTGTGCTTGTTACAACTTTAACAAAAAGAATGAGCGAAGACCTTACCGATTATCTCGAAGGAATCGGAATCCGCGTGAAGTATATGCACTCTGAAGTCGAATCACTTGACAGGATTGATATCATACGCGGACTGAGACTCGGAGATTTCGATGCGCTAATCGGTGTAAATCTTCTGCGTGAAGGACTCGACCTGCCCGAAGTTTCGCTTGTTGCAATTCTCGATGCGGATAAAGAAGGATTCCTGCGCTCGGAAAAATCACTTTTGCAGACAGCAGGCAGAACTGCGCGTAACGTAAACGGGCTTGTGATTATGTATGCGGATAAAGTAACGGAGTCTATGAGAAAAGTAATAGAGGAAACCGCGCGCCGCAGAAAAATCCAGACCGAATATAACATAGAGCATAACATCGAGCCGAAAACTATTTATAAAACTCTCGAAGAAATTATGTCCTCGACTATCGTTGCCGATTCAAAATCAAGAATCGATGCGCGGAAAAAGAAAGAGTTCGACAGGACAAACATCAGTGTCGTCACCGACCCGCTCTTCAAGCAAATCACAAAAGAGCAGAGAAAAGAATTAATCGACCAGCTAAGGCACGAAATGAGAGAAGCCGCACGCGACCTCGAATTCGAGCGCGCCGCCGAACTGAGAGATGAGATAGAAAGACTGGGAGAATAGAAAGTTTTTAAAAATAAGACGATTTCCGTGTCATTTTTCTTTGTTTTTAATTTGATTATCTTTATTTGAAAAAAGTATTCACGTAAATATTGACATTATTATAGTTATGTTACATTCAATCAATAGTATAATAGAAAGAATTGGAAGCGGGTTAGGTACCTTTAACTATAATACAAAAAACCCAGTACATAATTGGTATAAATTTACCGCAGGATTCTCTAATAAATTCGTTGATGAAATTATTTCTAAAGAAAATCCATCAAATAAAAAAGATTTTAATGTGTTTGAACCTTTTGCCGGTTGTGGGACAACATTAGTCTCTTGCCAAACCCTAGGCGTTAAATCTTTTGGTAACGAAAGTCAAAGATTTCTCATTGATATTATTAAAGCGAAACTAGACTGGGATATTGACATAAATAAATTATTTAATTATTTAATTTTTATTAAAGAATTTGTAGAAACAAATAAGAAAGATTTTGATTTAAATATAGTTGTAAACCCCTTACTAATATCACTTTATAAATATTCCAATTTAAAAACCTTATATTTAATAAAAGAAAGTCTCGAAAACATAAAACAGGAAAAATACAAATTGTTTTTTAAACTTGCACTTAGTCAATCGCTTCACAAACTTTCTATTTTTCCAATTTCTTCCCCTTATATATCAAGAAATAAAAGGAATATTGTTTCACAAAGTACTTGGGATGTTTTTAGTTCTATTGTTACCGCAATGTATTTAGATACTACAGGCCTTCCAAAGTATCAAAAATCCTCAAAGGTTTATTATCATGACTCCAGGAAAAAAAACATTTACATTAACGATAATTATTGCGATATTTGTATTACTTCACCACCATACTTAAATAACCTAGATTACGGGGAAGTTTCGAAAGTTCATACTCATTTTTTCAATTATACAAATAATTGGAACGACATTACTAAATATGTTCGAAAAAAATTGGTTACAGGTGCAACCACTCATTATAAAAATTCTGACTTTGTTATAGGCGATTATGAAAAAAGTGAATTCAGCGAAAATAATAAGGACATCAGTCAGTATTTATTGAAAATTGCACAACAAATACGTATAGACCGTGATATTAAAAAAGGAAAGAAAAGCTTTGACTTACTGACTTTGTATTACTTTCAAGATATGTATTATGTTTTAAAAGAGATTAGAAGAATAGTAAAAAAACTAAATGGTAAAGCTTTTCTTATATTGGGAGATTCCGCACCTTATGGTATTTCTGTCCCAACAACAGAAATAATTGGGAAAATATCAAGAAATGTTGGTTTTTCTAAATATAAAAAATACGAAATAAGAAAACGCGGTTTAAAATGGCGAAACCATAAATATAGACATCATAAAGTATTATCTGAAAATATATTAGTTTTAGAATAGTGATTAGTTTAGATTTTTCAAATTCCAAATATTTTAACCTTGTTGTTCCATCCGAAAAAGATGCTCAATCTTTTAATTTGAACGATAAAGGATGGAGTTATTCTTATGTATATTCAATGCGTGAACTTAAAGATGTTTATCTCTTACTTAAAACAATAAAGGATAAGTCTTTAATAAATATTACCGAAAAATGTATAGATATTATTATTCCGGAAAAAAGGGAGTGGACTTCTCGCAAAGTTCTTGAACAATTAAATGCCCTAAAAAATTTTAAATTAATTGATAATTACTATAATGTTATGTCCGATGCTTTTTTAGAAAGTAAAATTGGGGCACCATTAACATTAAAAGATAAAATTGTTTTCAAACAAATTTACTTCGGTTATTTTCGCTTTAATATTTTGCAGTTATGGTTTATTGACCCCAATATTAATGATTTTAAGAATCTGCATAAATATGTAAACGAAACTTCATTACGTTCAAAATCTAAGTCATTATTTTATTTTTCTAGCAAAAGTAGATTTATTGACACTTTTTTCTATAGTCTAAATAATAATACTGATATATATTATCTTAAAACAGATGATAATAATAATAATGATGATATTATGAGATTTTGGGATGTTTTTATTAAATGGGGTTTAGAATTATCATTGATCGAAAAATATAATTTAAAAGATTTAGACATAAATATGCTAAATAATGAGAAAAGCGTGCGTTTAATATATTTTATAAATGATAATTTAATAAATTTTAACCTGTTTGATTACGTACGAAACTGCTTTAACGATAATTATATTAGTATTTCTAAGCTTGTTCTTAGTATAGCAATAAAATATAGATATAG
>Ga0224522_1000333_pt1 | contig 17521 bp, 9 predicted proteins | sample CFST25metaG_FD_182733 | JGI IMG/M metagenome (GOLD analysis project Ga0224522, IMG submission 182733) | Peat soil microbial communities from Stordalen Mire, Sweden - C.F.S.T25 | ecosystem: Environmental > Terrestrial > Soil > Wetlands > Peat | place: Sweden: Norrbotten County, Stordalen Mire...
GCAGATGTAGCAATTTACCAACACCAATACCGATACTCCAACAATAATAATGAACAGACACAACAATGACCGTCGTCGATTTCTCATTACATTTCTGAAAGCAACTTTTAGCATCTGATATTTCTCCTTTTGTGCTTATAGCAAATCAACAAAATCCATTCAATATTTCCTATTTCATTGATGTATAATCGCTTTTTTGCGGCTGCGAATGAATAGCGAACATTTTAATTAAATAGGCTGCCGTCCTTTATTGTATATATTTTTTTGGCGAATTTGTTGAGCGTCAAATCATGGGTCACAATGACGAATGCAATTTTGTAGACTTGATTGAGTGTCAACATCAACTGAATGATTTTTAAACCTGTATTGGAATCGAGATTTGCTGTGGGTTCATCCGAAAGAACTATTTCTGGTTTTGTCACTAGCGCTCTTGCAATAGCAACTCGCTGCTTTTGCCCTCCCGACAACTGATTGGGAAATCGTTTTGCTTGCTGACTCAAATCGACCTTATTTATTATTTCGCTTACCCTCGACTTAATCTCAGTCCGATTTATCTTTTGCAGCAATAAAGGGAATTCGATATTCTCCTCAGCAGTCAGGGTTGATATCAGCTCGAACGACTGGAATATAAGGCCAATTTTATATAATCGAATTAATGATCTTTCATTATCCGATAATTTTCCAATAGGAGAATTATTAATTAAAAGTTCTCCATTGGTCGGTTGATCTATTCCGGACAATAAGTTGAGCAGTGTCGTTTTTCCACTTCCCGACGGTCCGTTAATTATGATAAAATCACCAGAGTTAATCTCAAAATCAACATCTCGTAGGGCTACGACCTCTTCCGCTTCCGTTATATATGATTTAATAAGCCCCTTTGCGCATACAATTGACATTGGCTTCTTCCTTTCCGTTAAGCAATATTTGATATTTCATCACATAATTAATCTTTACTATTTTGACTCGGTATTTTTAAATTTTTAATTTAGCGTATTATTCAATTTAGAAGTAAAATCAATGAATTTCATAGAAAGAAGTTCCGCAGCCTTTTCCATTAGCATTATTCCTATTTCATCGACATGCCTATTTTCCCAATTTTCAAAATATGTATTTTTAACATATTGATTAAACGCACCTAATGCAGGGCCACAAAATATCTGAAAATTTTCAGAATAGTTTTTTTCTCCTTTCAATGCCAAATGTGAAGCATTCCAGAAATACCATTTAAAAATAGCCGCCATTTTCTGTTTGGGATTGCTTTCGGCGAATTTGATATACTCCGGCTGATAATAGTTCTTGCACTCCTGATATATTTCCTTAAGATTTTTCATAAAATATCGACTTTCGATTTGCTTTATAATTTTTTCATCAATTTCCTCTAACGAATTATATTGACGGTACAATTCAAAAAGTCTGTTAGCGCGTGCTGGAAATAACACTCCTCTTTTAACTACCTGAACTTTAGAGCCATGCTCGAACATATCTCCAGCAGGACAATAATCCGTGTCATTAACCTCCATCTCCTGCAACATGCTTTTTACGATTTCGCTTGTACCGGCTTCAGAAGTACATTGATTGATTGACCCAGTCACAATATAGTCCGCACCCAATATAAAAGCGGCTGCAACAGCTTCCGGAGTACCGATGCCCCCCGCAGCCCCAATTCTTACCCTTTTCGATAGATTATTTCGTTGATAAGCTTGTTCGCGTAATCGAATAAATACAGGAATTAATGCGAATGCAGATCCTCCATCGGTATGACCGGCAGAATCGGCTTCAACAGTAATGTCATCAGCCAATGGAATAACTCGTGATAAATGCGCCTGCTCATTAGTAATATTGTTTTCTTCTAATAATTCATTTACGATTTCCTCAGGGGCCGGATAAAGGAATAGGTTAGCGAATTCCGGTCTCGATTGTTTTACCATAAGGTGATTTTTTATTTCGATTTGTCCATCATTCCTTTTCGATACTCCGTTCAATTTAAATTTGACAAGGCACTTTTCTATTTTAGTAAATGCAGCAACTTCGATATTTCTTACTCCAAACTCACAACAAACTTGCAATAATTCATTTGTTTGGTCGGGATGGTGGGGATTAGGCAAAAGATTAAGACCGAAAGTTTTATCAGGTTCAAGCATTTTTTTTATATACTTAATGTCCGATATCACGTCTTCAATATCCATCCCTCCAGCTCCTAGAAAACTGAGCATTCCCGCATTTCCCATCCTTACCACCAATTCTTTTGAAGCAACGCCTCGATACATACCTCCAGTTACATAGGCATATTTTAATTCATAATCCTTTTTGAATATTTCATCACCTAGATCTGTGGCAATAATTTTAAATACACTTTTCTTTTCACGGCTTGAGTCTTCAAATGTCATAAAATCCTTTTTTTCTGGTTTAGAAAACAAAAAGTTCTTCACCATTAATTATTGTTTAATAAAAGTCCTTTGCCTTGGAGTAATACTAATTCGACGTTAATCCATTTTATTGATTTATTCGTGTTTTAAGTCCTAGTTTGATCGAGTTATGTTGAATTGACAGGACTTTTTCTAAAAATTCCTGAGTCGCGGATAATAATTCTTTTTTTTCATTTTGACTTAATAAATGCATTTTCAACTCTTCGCTTATTTGAACTATAATGGATGTAATAAATTGCGCAAATAATTCCGGGAAATGTACATGAAATTCGACATTTTTATTTCCCTCTATAATTATTCTTAAAAAAATCGGTACGAATATCTTTATACTTTCTTCCTCTATCATATGATGAAGACGAAAATTAGATTCCAAATGTATGTAGTTCAAGATTTCCTTGCTTAGTCCTCCAAAATCCAAAATCAAATTTATCAGTCTTTGCATTCTATGTTGGGCGGATACGTGTTTTTCATTTATTATTCCCTGTGTGTGTTGGGCCATATTAGTGACGAATCGTTGTATTAATGCATCAAGTCCATCGGTTTTCGATTTGAAATAATTATAGAAAGTTCCCTGAGCAACCATTGAATATTTTACTATGTCTTGCACCGATGTTTTTTCGAACCCTTTTTTTACAAACAGATCCTGCATAGCATCAAGTAATTCTTCACGTCGCGCATCTGGATGTTTTTTTACTCGTTTCATTATATTATTTATCATTCCTTATTAGTCCAATAATCATATCTATTTATTATAAATAATGTTTATAACTATTGAAAAGCATAAAATGACTGACTGTCAGTCATTTTAATATAACACTTTTTTACTATTTTTGCAATATCTAATTATCTGATTTTTTTTCAAAACTTTGTGTGTTATTTCGTAAATAATTCGACAACTCTTTCAAGATAGGGGCTTCCACCCTATTTCGATACCATGAATAAACACCTGAGTCTGGTCTAATAAAAACAATTTTCTAATTTCTTCAAAATTCATGTCGCCGATAGAGCATAATCCTATATTGCACAATTCGGAAACTGTCGTTAAGGTGCTAACCATTATCCCCGTATCTATAAGCGAATACAAATAGCCCATTCCCCCATATTTAGGCATGGTCACATTCGCATTATATATGAGATAAATCGAAAAGGCGGAATTATCAAATATTTCTTGATTGGTATAATAATGAACTGTTTTGTCAATCTCACAATTGCAATTAACCTCGATGAGGCTGCCGTTTATTGGATAGTAATAATATATACCTTGCAATAAATTTTCGATTTTATTTTTTTTCACATATAAAAAAATATCAATGGGATAAAGTCCTCCTGCACTAGCGTAATAATATCTCACACCGTTTTTATTTTTTATCTGTCCGAAAACAGACAAGAGCAGTGAAAAGGTATTCCAATCAATTTGTCTGCTATTGTCAAAGGTTCTATAACTTTTCCTTTTTATGATGAATTCAGGCAGAGAATCCCTGGGATTAATAGGAATGGATTTACGTTCTTTGTATTTATGGCCCCGACTCAATTTCTCATTTTTAAACTTTTCCAATTCCACCTCATTATAATTGAGGTAATCCTTATATTCATTTGAGAACAAATTTGTCTGTGGATAAAATATTTCTTGAAGCGACAATATCGAGGTAACCAATATTCGTTTTTGCAAAAGAATAGAAATAAATCTTGTGAGCTTCTGCCGATCCCAATCATTAAACCTTTCAACGAGAAGATCGATTGAGATCCCTTTTTGAGTAAAATAATAAAATTCAGGAAATAGTCCTGAATAATAATTGCTAAATTTATAAATTTCTATTTGAAGATCGTCATTGGATCTTTTTTCCCATCGGACCGAAGGCGACCAAAACACAATTTGATTCTTTAATCCGTCGTCGATAATCATTATTCCATTTGCTTTAGCCGCATTCATTGTATTCATTTGGTAATTTATTTTCCTATTTATGGATTAACAAATAAAGAAAAATAACCTGACTTTTTAGATTTCCCGAAATACTTACCTCTCCACCTGCATCAAAATGAATCATGGCTGCAAAATACCAATTCCCTTTGATCGAATAATTTCAGCGAAAACTATCGATTTAATTTCTCCAAGGACATTATTGATTACACCGGCATTTTTTACTGCATAAGGGACATAAAGCATTTCGTCATGCTTTCCAAAGCCGTTTATTAAATTTAATTTCTTTTTAGTCACACCACTCCACCGCCCGGATTCCAACCGTAAAAATCTTTTATACTCTTCATCATCTTCGGCCTGGACAAAATAAATATTTGAGTTAATACTGCAATTCTCCATCTTTATTTTAGATATAAATTCCATATAAGCATCCATCCGGACTATTAATTCATCATCAAACTTGATTAAATCCGTTATTTTATCGGTAAATTTAGTATGAATGATATCTAAAATGGAAGTCCTGAATTTTTTACCTATCTCGGTTGTCATTTGATTGATTCCACCTGCTATATTAAAATAGGAATCTATCATTATTATTTCGCTTACCTCGTGACCACGATTTTCCATTTGCCGTGCGACCTCGATAGCGAGACTCCCTCCGCCGCAAAATCCCAGGAAAACATAAGGGCCTTGAGGCTGAATAGCAAGAATTTCAGAAATATAATCATCGATAATGTTTTCCTTATTTATAAATTCAAAACTATAAACAGCATGCGTTTCAATATACTTTGCGAGTTCCGCATACACGAAGCTGTATGAAAGAACAGCTGGAAAAGCAAATATTATTTTGTCTTTTAAATGTTTTTCAAGCCATATCCCCTTCGGAGTGTCCTGCATTTTCCTATTTTCGATGAATTGAGCGATTGTTCTTATATTTGGACTCGACATCAGCATTCCAAACGGAATTTTTATATTATAATTCGATTGGACCCAAGACGTAATGGAGATCAATGTGATTGAATCAGCGCCGATCTCAAATAAATTATCGGTTATACCGATTGAATTAATCTTAAGAAGCTTTGAACAAGCTTCGGCCATTTTTTTCTCAATTGCAGTTTTTGGGGCGACATGATTGCTGGATCCGCATTTTATCGTTTCCGGAATTGGAAGTGCTTTACGATCTACCTTATTATTTGATGATAAAGGTATTTTGTCAATTTTAATATAATGTCGAGGCAACATATATTCAGGCAATTTTTTCGATAACATACTTTTTATCTCGGCTTCGGCAAGATCCAAATCACTTGTAAAATAGGCACATAAATATTTACTGTTTCGTGAATCAATCGCGTCAATTACTACGGCGCCTTTTATGTCGGGAATTTCAATTAGGCATTTCTCTATTTCTTCCAATTCAATCCGATGTCCGCGGATTTTAACTTGCTGATCCTTCCGACCTAAGAATTCGACATACCCCGCCCTTCTCAAAACTCCGAAATCACCTGTTCTATATAACCTTCCCAATTTCGGATGATCGAAAAAGGCTTTGGCGGTTTTTTCTCGGTCGTTTATATAACCAACCGCCAGCCCAACTCCGCCGATGTATAATTCGCCTTTGACATTTATTGGGCAAAAATCAAATTGTTCATTTAACACATATATTTTTTGATTAGCTAAGGGCATTCCATAAGGAACGCTTTTCCATTTTTGACTGATTTCTACAATAGGATAATAAATTGACCAAATAGAAGCTTCTGTTGCGCCACCGAGACTGATCAATTGGGCCTGTGGAAACGTTTTTAAAACTTTCTCCAGAAGCGATAGCGGAATCCAATCTCCACTCAACATTACAAGGCGCAAGGATTCATTTTCCAGATTATCGATTACAATATCCTCATTTCTTTGCACTTGCCAGTATGACAGTTGTTGGGCCGAGGTCCCTTCGATATCATCCACAACCATTTCCATTATCGCTGGCACCGAATTCCATACCGTAATTCGTTCTTTCGAAATAATCTCGATAATCGCATGGATATCACGAAGGCTTTGGATTAAAACCAAAGTTGCTCCGGAACACAATGCGCCAAAGATATCAAATACCGATAAATCAAAGCTTAATGATGATAATCCAATAATTCTATCTCCACTTCCGATTTTAAACCGTCGATTGATGTCGGAAATCGTATTTATAACTCCTTTATGATCAATGGCGACCCCTTTGGGTTGACCTGTGGATCCTGATGTAAAGATCACGTATGCCAAGTCATCAGGTCTTCCTTTTTCTTCAATTCCTTTTCCCTGAAATCTTTCTAATTCCAGGTCATTTATTGTATCAGGAGTTAAAATCATTTTACAACCGCTCTTTTTAAAGATAAAATCGCGACGTTCAGCGGGATATTCGGGATCGACCGGTACATATGCCGCACCCGATTTTACAATGCCCAAAATATTTATAATAGTTTCAATATTCCGCTCACCTAAAATCCCAACTAAATCATTTGATCCAATATTTTTACTCATTAAATATGCTGCAACCTTGTCGGATTTTTCTCCGAGTTCTTATAGGTTATTTCTTCATTATCTTTTTTAAGAGCGACATTATTAGGAGATCGCAGCACCTGCGCTCGGAACAATCCTTGAAGTGTCGACTGTTGGATTTCCAAGAAAGTGTTGTTATAATTAGTTATAAAATCAATTCCACAAGAAATCATCGTTGAAATTTCTTTTTTCTCTCCTTCGGCTAAAACTTCGATCATGGAAATGTATTGTTGAAACATCATAAGTATATCTTCTTCTTCGAAAAGTGCCTCAACATAGTCCCATGTTATATGCAATTCATCGTTAACCTCATGCAATTGATTATCCAAGATCACTTGTGGAGTCTGACTCAATTCCAGTTCGACATTCCCGAATTTATGCCATCCTTCCATTCCATATCCCGAATTAGTCAACATGCTTGTGAAAACGATCGGAGCAACTACGTTGTTCTGGAGCCCCCGTTTACGAGCTATTTCTCTAATAAATTCGACTCCATCGTAATGGCGATGTTCCAATGCCTCTACCAATGTTTTCTGGGTGGTTTCAACATTTTCCCAAAAGGATTTATTCGGATCGATAATAATTCCTAAAACCAACAGTGAAGTAAAATCTCCAACAATGTTTTCCTCGTCTTTTAAAAATGGAAATTTATTAAAGAGTGTGCAATTAATTGCAATTTGTAATTGATTACTCCAAAAAGCCATAACTTGCGCGAAAATCGAGCATAGGATAGTTGAAGCAGATATGTTTTTGATTTTAGCAATGTTTAAAATTTTTGACCATTCAATTGGCGAAAATACCTTTGAAAGCCGTTTGAATTTCGGTATCTTAATGGCGCTCGGATCAATCCGCATCGGCAATTCCGGCGCTGAGGGGAATGTTTCAAGTTTATCTATCCAATATTTCTTATCAAATTCATATTTAGTAGATACTTTTAATTGGCCATAGGCCAGCATATAATCCCTGAATGTTAATTTATTCTCCTTAATTTCAGCGCTCGGGTTATTGTACAATTTAAACAATTGCTGCCCGATTAATTGCCAGCTGGTTCCGTCCAAACATAACATGTCGAGGCTGATAAACACATAGTTTGTCTTTTCCGATAATTGCAGGGCCGTTATCGAAAAAAGCGGCCACTTTTCGGGATTAAATACTTGATGAGATATTTGACTACGCTGTTGCAATATTTTTTCTTCCTGTGTTTTTGCATTTAAATGCTCAACATTGATAATTTTAATGCGAAAAGGCGGAACGTCCTTAATAATTCTTTGTAGGCCATATTCTTCAACGACTGCCCTCAACATCGGATGCTTTTGAATAAGCATATTGAATGATTCCTCTATCCTGCCAAGATCGAGAGTTGAACGGACTTCCATATAAATATGGGTTCCTACCCCTCCCAAAACGACTTCCGGAGTTCTCCCGGTAAAATAGGCCATTTGAACATCGGTAATCGGGAATGGTTTATATATATCTTCCTTATGAGCCGTTGCAACCGGGTATTGGTATTCGGTAAATTTGGAAGCTTCTGATGAATTACTTTTTCTAACGAGGGGCACCATTCTATTAGAAAGTTCTTCTATGCTTATTCCCTGGATCAACTCAATCATGGGAAAAGATAAATGGTAGATGTTTTGGATTCTGCTGATTATTTCAGTAGCCAGCATTGAATCCAGACCTAACGCACTAAGCGATTCCATCGGGTCCAATTTGCATTTTTCGATTTTAAATGATTTTGAAATGATTGTTAGCAACTGATCTGTCATTTTATTTCCGATATCATGTTCATCTGCGGAACGGAGTTCTTCGAGAAAATTTGTTTCCTTTTTATTTTCTACGACATTTGTTGCTTCTTCCTTTCTATCGGCCACCACAAGATCGGCAATCAACGGAATGGAATCGCCTTGGAAACTCGTTGCTATCTTTGACCATTGTGCTGGTAAAACGAGCACCTGCGCTTTGTTATATGACAATAAATCTCCTAAAATATTCATTCCCATAGATGGACTGATCAACCCAATACCCCTTTTTTCATAAAAAGTAGCTAAATTATACGCCGAAGCCATCCCAATTTCCGACCAAGGTCCCCAATTTATACTTACGCAATTCATCCCTTTTGCTTTCTGAAAATGCGACAATATATCCATGAACATGTTGGCCGACGCGTAATTTGCTTGACCCGCAGTAATATTAATGACCGATGAAACGGAGGAAAATAAAATAAAGAAATCAAGAGGTTTTGAATCAAATTCCTTGCACAAATTCCAAGAGCCCATGATTTTCGGCTTTAAGACCTCGACAAACGTATTGAAATCCATATCCCTAATCGGCTTATCGCGAACAATTCCAGCTGTGTGAAATATGCCGGAAATTTGAGGATTCCCACCTCGCTCATACTCATCCAGAAACACCTTTAATTGTTTACTATTTGCGATATCAACAGTGGCAAAATGTGTAATAGCGCCGGTATTCTCTAATTCATTTATAAACGATATCGCCTTGGAAATCTTCTCGTCCTTTTGATGCATAGCCCATTGATCTCTTGGCGGAATTTCCGTACGTCCCAAAAGAATTATGTGTTTCGCTCCGTTTTCCACAAGCCACTTTGCTATCCTCATACCAAGAGCACCGAACGAACCAGTTATCAGATAGCCCTTGTCCTTTCGGAATTTCGCGGGTAGCTGTGAAGGGACCTTGGGGGATGGTTTTATTCTTAAAACGTAGCGAGAACGATTGCGAAAAGCTACCAGATATTCAGATCGATTATTAGTCATTTCTTGCAGAATATCATTTATCTCTTCCGATGTCTCTTGTGGATCAAGATCAATTAAACCCCCGAAATTATTCACCAATTCTTGATATCCAATAACTTTCCCAATACCCCACACTGGTGCCTGGAAAAGCGCCTGTTGCCCGATTTCACCATTAATTGCGTGAACACCACGAGTTAAAATCCAGATTTTTGCAAGAGAATTTGTTTTGTCAAGTATCTTTGCCAAATTAAGTACCGAAATACACCCTTTTTCCTGAAATCGCATTATCTGATCGGAGTCGACGATTTCATGATTTGCGGCATCAAGATTCCAAGCATGGATGATAGCTTCAACTCGACCTATTTTTTCTCTGTTAATATCGTCGAATAACCTTTGATAATGCGTTATTTCCGCCGGATTTAATTGAATCAATTTATTCGGCTCAATGATCCTGAATTCCACACCGGCAAGTAATCGAATGCACTGAATTCCCGATTTTTCTAGGGCGGACGCCAGCCATTTTCCTATTTCCTTTTGACTCTCGAAAATAAGGTATAACGGAATATGCGCATTTTCAACATCTCGCTTTGCAAAGTTATTTCCATTTATAATTTCCTTTTGCTCAACCCATTCCAGATCAAAAAAACTATTTCTTTGAGCGTTTAGAGTATTCATCGCTCCAGTACTGGTGGAGGCCTGAGCTTGAAACCCTTCTATCAATGCGATTCTATTCCCCTCTTCATCAAATAATGAAATATCACCTCTAATCGTTTCGGATTGTTCCGAACTGATTTTAAAATAACTCCACATATTCCTGACCGTGGAATTATAAAGGTGAAAGCTGTCGATTCCAACCGGAAGGAACTGTTTCCCGCTAAACGATTTATTTTTTAATAAAAGTTGGTCTAATACACCTATCATGCCCTGGAAACATGCATCAATTATTAACGGATGAATCCTTTGGTTCTCCACCGAGGAATATTCCGATTCTTTAACTTTAATTTGACTAAGGAAATATCCATTTCCTACATACGCTTTATCTATTGTCTGAAATGATTCACCATATTGGAAACCATATTTCCTAAATCGTGAATAACATTCTTTTTGAGACAATTCTTCCACAAAATCGCGTTTCAACTGTTCCATTGAATCCTTAACCCTACTATTTGCTCCAATTTGTTTACAAATTCTTCCGGAAGCATTGAGTTGCCATTTCTTCTCCTCTCCTAGAATTCTACTAAATATCTCAAATTTCAATTCATCCGGATTAAAATGAAATTGAACAACAGGGTATTGCCCCGGTTTTATAAAAAGCGCTTTGTGAAAGTTAATATTTTCGAGGTAGCAGTTATCTGTCGGATAATAGGCGTCAATAAAAGCAAACGCCATATCAATATAGCCGGCACCTGGGAAAATAAGGGCATCTTGAATCATATGATCTTGCAAATAGTAACTTGTTTCAAGATTTATTTCATTTTCCCAAATGGGTTTTGGTAGCCTTAGTCGTCTGCCAAGAATAGGATGCCGATTTTTTCCGATTCTCATTTCCATCGATTCTTCCGATTCAAACCAGTGTCGCTCTCGTTGCCAGGGGTAATGAGGTAATCGAATAAAATGATATGGCTCGGGATATAATTTATTTAAATCAAAGGGAAAACCCATAGTCATTAGTTGGGCCGCCGAACTAAAGATTGTTGCTTCATCGTCCTCGTTTCTCCTTAAGGATGGAATTATTAATCCAGACACGCCTTTGAGCTGCAGGCACTCCTTTATTGAACTAGCGAGTACCGGATGAGGACCGATCTCAATAAAGGTACGAATATTATCATTAAGCATGTTATCTATTGCGTCTTTAAACCTTACAGGTTGCCGTACATTATTCCACCAATACTCAGCGCCATAATCGCCTTTACCAGATATTTTTCCGCTTACGGTTGAATAAATCGCTATATCCGCCATTACCGTTTTCATGCTTTCCAAGGCGTTATTTATCTCAATTCGATATGGATCCATTTGGTTGCTATGATATGCAATGTCTACTTTCATAAAGCGGGAAAATACGCCATTTTTTTGAAGTTTCTCATTTATAATTTCCAAATGGTTTTTCAGTCCGGTGAGCGTGACTGATTTCTGGCTATTTATTGCCGCAATCGATACATCTTCACCAAAAGGTTGAACTTCAAAAAGCGCCTCTTGCTCTGATAAACCCACAGCCAACATTGTCCCTTTACCAACAGCCTTTTGCTGTATTAAACTTCTTTCAATGCTTACCATGGCAGCTTGGTCAAGATTTAGAATTCCACTTGCATAGGCAGCAGAAACTTCTCCCACACTATGTCCTACCATAGCATCCGGAATGATTCCTAACGATTTCCATAATTCTGTAAATCCGACTTGGACCGCGAAATTCGCGGGCTGAGCGAATTGCGGCTGATCAATTCTGGATTCCGTTTCTTCAGCTGATAAGACATCAATAACAGACCACCCAGCATATTTTTTTATTGCTGCATCACAATTATCAATTGCCGTTCTAAAAATCTTGTTTTCGTTAAGCAGTTGTCGTGCCATAGCCCACCATATTGGTCCCATTCCTGTATAAACAAAAGCTATTTTACCTATTTTATCAGAATCAATTTTATTGCATGACAAGCCTTTGCGTTCATCATGATTGAGATACGCTTCCAGATAATCGAGACAATCCCGCTTCGATCTTGCCGGAAAAGCGATTCTAAAATCGAATAAGGTCTTTTTGAACGCAAACGAAGAGGCTATATCGTGGATAGAAACGTTTTCCTCCGAATGAGCAATAAAATCCTTTAGAATCGCGGCGGTAGTTTCGCATGCTTTTTCAGAGTGACCGGATAAAACGATAAGCGTTGTTGAGCACCCCGATTTCTGAACATCGACATTTTGAGCCTTTATAAGAGGCGCCTCTTCAAGAATGACATGTGCATTCGTTCCGCCAAATCCAAAGGAATTTACTCCGACTAAGGCTTTTTTTCCGTTTGCATTCAATTGTTGAATCTTTGTTGGAATCTGGATGCACAAATCTTCAAATGGAATCTTAGGATTCGGTTTGTTAAAATGTAAATTTGGAGGAATGATCTTGTTTTGAAGGATTAAACACGATTTTATTAGTCCAGCCATTCCTGCTGCAGCCTCTAAATGGCCGATGTTGGTCTTTACCGATCCGACAAAACATTTATTTCCGTTCTTTCTTCCTTCCCGTAGAACATTACCAATCGCCATGGCTTCAATTGGATCACCAACAGGAGTGCCGGTTCCATGGGCCTCGAAATAAGAAATATCCCCCGGAGAAATTCCCGCCCTATTGTAGACGCTTTTAAGAAGCATCTCCTGGGATTCTCCACGCGGTACGGTAATTCCATTGGTATGCCCGTCTTGATTTACCCCTGTCGCTTTAATGACAGCGTAAATTGAATCGTTATTTTCAATTGCATTTGCCAATTTCCTAAGTACAACAATTCCGGCTCCCTCTCCCCTTGCGTATCCATTTGCTTTTTCATCGAAAGCCTTGCTCCTTCCATCAGGAGAAAGGAAACCTCCCTTTGATTCTGAAATTGAATAGTCAGGCGATGTAAACACATTTACGCCGCCGATCAAAGCAATCGAGCATTCATTCTGCAGAAGAGCTTGGCAGCCTAGATGCAACGCAACTAATGAGCTTGAACATGCAGTATCAATTGTCATGCTTGGGCCACGAAAATCAAAAAAATGAGACAATCGATTGGACAATATCGTCATCATCATGCCTGTCGCCGTATGTGTATCTACAAGTTCGATGTTTTCACTCTTAAATTGAAGTATCTGAAAATCGGTTGTAAATGCCCCTATGTAAACTCCAACATCCTTACCCTTTAACGTTCCGGGGATTATACCCGCATCTTCCAACGCTTCCCATGCAACTTCAAGTAAAAGTCGTTGTTGCGGATCCATATAGGCCGCTTCGCGCGGAGAAAATCCGAAAAAATTTGCGTCAAAACAGTCTATTTGATTTAGAAATCCTCCATGATATGTGGATAATTTTCCTGGAATGGCTCGATCTCTCCTGAAATGAATGTCTTTATTCCATCGATCATTAGGAACGTCGGTGGTTGCATCTACACCATTTATAAGATTATCCCAAAAGGAATTGACATCATTAGCATTTCCAGGGAATCGACAACCTATTCCGATAATCGCAATATCCGAAGGTGAATAAGAATTCAATCGTTTCATAAAATGGTATCCTTTTAATAGAGTTTCGGTTTTGACACTCCTTAATTACTAACCTTAAAATTCTCCTACACTTTTCAAATGATTCTATTTTGAATAATTATGCTTTTAGGTAACGCCAAATTCAGATCGAATATTTTGTAAATTTCAAGTATTGAATGCAATATTCCCTTAAACTTTCCTTAGCAAGAGATCATTAAATCAAATATTTTCCAGTAATTTTGCCATGCCATCAAATCGCCAATAAAGCATTAGTAGGAAATGCTGTTTAATATTGTGCCTGATTTTTCAAGCCAACCATCAACTGCACTTTGTTCATATGAAATGCTTTTTTGAGCCCATATTTTGCAATAAGAACAAAGTAATCCTTTTTTATCCGTTTGCGCGATTTGTTCCTTTGATGGTTGAAAAACTTCACATACTTTTTCAGTGCAATCGAATGTCTCGATAAATTTATTAAAAAAACCATCCAACTTTTTATTTTCAATATTTATTTCCGGCAAAGTGTAATATTCTTTAAATATCTTGAATCCCTCGGGAAGAGGCATGTCCTTCGCTGGCATTGTTTGCGCCTCCTTCCTGCTTAAAATGGCCAAGGGAGATTTAACCGAGGGCCACAACATAAGATCCAATAAATTACCGTCATAGGATTGATCCAAATAAGCCTTGGCAACCCTAATAAGAAATTCGGTGGATTTTGTCCTTTCCACTAGTTTTATCGTGAAATTATTATTTCCTGTTTTTTCACAAAGCCTTTCATAGTGTTTAACGTCTTCCGGACGTATCCATTCAGCGGCGATTAAATGAGCTGGATTTTTAATTTTTTCATAAGTGCATGTCATTGTATTTACGTCAAGATAATATTTTTCCGTTGGGTCTCCTGTTCTACTTGCGTGCGATTGCCCGGTAGAATGTGATGCCCTATACGAGCAATTGTGCAAACACAGCGTATTAGCAAACACGCGAAGCCCGACTTTAGTTCCTTTCGTGTAATTTAACATTCGTTCAAGCATTGGAAAGTTTCTAGATAGGTACATTTGAAGAGTAATTTCATCCACGTCAAGATTTTCCCAGTTCTTAATATGTTGGAGTTCACTGACTAATGCATGAACCCCGACGGAAATTTTTATTTGCGGGAATTTTCTTTTTGCAATCCGAGCAAGTGCCGGAGAATTGATTGTAAACCAATCTATTTTTATATCAGCTAATTCGCCCATGAATTTTATTATTTCCTTTTGACCATCCGCAGTTAATTCTTTATTTCCCAGGCACATCGGGTTAAGTAAATAATTGAATTCAATTCCATTTTTATGACACAATTGAATGTAATCAGCCAATTTTTGAAACGATACTTCCGGCAGGAACATTGCAGGTCGTCCTCCACCTATTGCATCGCTTTTCAATTTTCCAAAAACAGACTTGATCGATTTTTCCATGTCCATCTTAGCTATTGCTTCGATCAATTTTTCATCAAAATTCGTTGCAATTGAATATTTCATTTTCATAATTTCCTCCTTTTTGGGTTTATATAAAATATTAATTTGATGTTAACATTTTACTTGGACTATTAATACTATTTACATAAGAATTTGTTCAGGACTCAGCGAATCTTTAGTTGAGTATAATTTATTTTCTGAATACTCAATATCTAGCAACCCTGTAGTAAAATATCGTTCCGCTCTATCTGGTAAAATAGTTGTAATGACTTTACCGGGAAATTTTCGAGATATCTGACGCGCTGCCCAAATATTTGCGCCCGACGACGTACCAACAAGAAGAGAATTGTATTGGGCAAGTTCGCGTGTTACTTTAATGGCATCGTTATCAGAAACTTCTATAATTTCATCAATAAGTGCTATATCGAGAATATCTGGAATAAAGCCATCACCAATACCTTGGATCTGATGCAGTCCTGGTTCATGCCCTAAAAGTGCTGATCTATTCTTCGGCTCTACCGCCGCGATTCGGATAGCTGGATTTTGTCTTTTTAAATAGCTGCCAATGCCTTGCAAAGTACCACCACTGCCAATTCCACTTATAAAAAAATCTATGTCGCCGCCGGTCTGTCTCCATAGCTCGGGACCAGTGAATTCGAAATGAGCCTTGGGATTATCGGGATTTTTAAATTGTTGAGGCATAAAAGCGTTGTTTTTCTTCTTAAACACCTCGGCACGCAATACGGCACCGTTAACACCTGCTGTGGACCCCAAAAATTGGACAGGTATCTAAGGTAGTTTTTATTGACAAGTTGCACGGAATAACCGATTTTAGAAAGAGGAGGTTCCGATGCAACGAAAGCAGTACAGTGCGGAATTTAAAGCCAAAGTTGTGCTTAAAGTTCTCAGCGGCGAAATGACTGCCGCTGAAATCGCCAAAAAATTCGGCGTCCATCCGCTTATGCTCACCAAGTGGAAGAAACATGCCGTAGACCTGCTTCCAGCTCTTTTTTCCCGCAAGCCCGAAAACGAACGCGAATTGTGGGCGCAACGGGAAGCCGAGTTGTTTCAGCAAATAGGCCAGCTTCAATATGAGCTGGAATGGTTAAAAAAAAAGACGGCTGCTTTCGACCGATGAGAAGCGTAGCCTTATCGATCCCGATGAACCACGGCTCAGCGTCGCGGAGCACTGCTCTCTATTGGTTCTTGCACGCTCGACATGGTATCATTCTTGCCTGGGCGAAAATGCAACCAATCTTTCGATCATGCACGCCATGGACGAGCTCTATACACAGCACCCTTATGGGAGTCGGCGTATGACCGCAATGCTGCATAGGAACGGCGTCATGGTCAATCGAAAGTGCATCCAGCGGTTAATGCAGGTAATGGGCATTGAGGCAGTCTATCCCAAACCCCACTTGAGTGGTCCCGATCGGCAATGTGGCTATAGAACGTGTCAATCAGGTTTGGGGCGTAGATATTACTTATTTGCGGTTGCATGCTGGTTTCGCTTATCTGGTGGCGTTTATCGATTGGTTCAGCCGGTACGTTTTGTCGTTCGCGGTCTCAACGACGCTTGATCATCAGTTTTGTATCGAGGCATTGAATGAAGCGCTGGTGATTGCTAAACCTGAATTTTCCAATTCTGACCAGGGGGCGCAGTTTACGTCAAAACCGTTTGTAGCGCGCTTACAAGAAGCGGACGTCCGCATCACCATGGACGGGCGTGGTAGGGCGCTGGACAACGTGTTTACCGAGCGATTGTGGTGGTCGGTGAAATACGAGGATGCCTACCCGCACGACTATCATACGCCGCGTGATGCAATCAAAGGTTTATCAAGGTATTTTCAATTTTTCAACACCGAACGACCGCATCAATCCCTTGACTACCGTACCCCGGCAGAGGTGTTTTATGGCAAATAAGAGACACCTGTTTAAAAACCGAAGGGAAGGGCGGGGGAACACATTTCCCCCGCACCCCCTTTGTACGGATATTAATTTATATCAAAGAGCAATACATGAAAACAATTTCACAAGCGACTTGTCAACTACCTTATTCCCGTTAAAAAACTGTCCAACCAACGGGGTCCACCTTATTTTAATCATTAATTTTAAGCTCTCCCTGGTAACATCCATTAAATTTGTATCGGCTTTTCATAAACAGCGATTTTCGCCACGCTCTAAGAAATTAAATTTTGCGGCGCTTTAGGGTGA
>Ga0224522_1000334_pt1 | contig 17495 bp, 15 predicted proteins | sample CFST25metaG_FD_182733 | JGI IMG/M metagenome (GOLD analysis project Ga0224522, IMG submission 182733) | Peat soil microbial communities from Stordalen Mire, Sweden - C.F.S.T25 | ecosystem: Environmental > Terrestrial > Soil > Wetlands > Peat | place: Sweden: Norrbotten County, Stordalen Mire...
CTTATCCCGCTGGTACCGTAATCGATGTTAAAGCCACATCGGCCAAAGGGTGGAAATTTGATCACTGGACCTCGAATGTCAGCGACTCGAAGTCTGCGGAAACGTCGCTGACATTAAATTCCGATACGCAGGTAACGGCCAGTTTTTCCCTGATATGGACCGCATGGATGGTTTTGGGAATAGTAACAGCTTCATTGATATTGGCAGGTATCTTTGGTTGGCTGATATGGCTGGGATTCAAACACCGGAAAAAACTAAAAAATATTCTCCCGGTAATTTTACGCAGTGGTTATACATCTCTTGCATTTCGCTTAATATTAGGCGCTATTTTCATCTTCGCCGGTTTTGCCAAGATACACAGCATCAGCGCGCTGGTAAACGAAATTAATCAGTATCAAATTTTGCCGCCGGCGTTAGCCTCATTGTACGGTCACATTTTACCCTATGCCGAAATAATCATCGGCGTTCTGCTGGTCTTGGGGATTGTCCTGAGGATAACCGCGGGTATCGCCAGTCTAATGTTGATCAGTTTTGCAGTCTCGAAGATCGTGGCAATGATTCTGAATCTTAATATCAGGACATGTGATTGCTTTGGTATAGCCAGACCGTTATTAAGTACCCAAAGTCTGGCAATAGACCTGGTAATGCTGCTTCTCGCTGCTCAAATTATCGTTTTCAGAAAAGAGCTATTCTCAATCCCGTGGCTCAAATTTCACAAGAAAAGTAAGAGTTGAACCTGTCTTGTGTAAACATGCCTGTGATTATGTCTATTTTCCGGTGACCGGATTCTTATAATGATATGGTAAAATATATCCGGATGGATAAGGCGCAAAACGGGTATTCGGTCCCGAGGGCGGGCTGTACCTGTGCGGTGGGTTGAGAATCGATGGTTTTTTCACCCAGCCTTCTTCCAACGGGCTGCTGATAATCTCGCTCCAGAAGAGCTTCTTAAACTTCCAGATTCCGTTTTCTTTGACGTATTCATTTTCCCAGATTCCGCAGCCGATTAAGGCTCTGGTCTGCCCTTCCCGGGGCATCGCCCCGAGGAAGTATCCGTACCATCTTCCGTGCGCATTTTTACCGTCCGGGTCGATATCGACAATACCGGCCATCGGTATCAATATATGCAGGTATTCGGGAGGCGCTTTTTTAGCATGCCCGTAGGCGGGATAATGGTCTTCAAAATTGAAACAACTCCGGACTCCTTCCCATCCTTTAAAAAGTCCAAAATCATTAATCTCGACGGAAATATCCGGTCCGTGCGACCACAGCCCGATCAGCTCTTCTTCCTGCCAGTGTTCCAGGTAATAGCCGTAGGCCCTTTGCAGTTTCTTAATCGCTTCAATATCTTCAGTCAACTGGATTTTTGCTTCCAGTTGTTTGACAGTTGCTTCCAGCGTGGTGATCGCTGATTCCAAATTATCTGGTTTCATATTCAACCTCCCGAGCTAAAGAAGTCAAGAATCGCCCCGGCATATTCTTCGGGCATGGCCCGGTCGCAGTACATCGGACCGTTTTCGATGGTTGTCAGTTTGCTGTGGGGAATCAATTTTTGGATAACTTTTGAGCGGGAATGCAGCGGAAAACCGGTGGCGTCCAGGATGAGCGTCGGATGGGTAATCAACGGTAATCTGTCCTTCGAGTTATAATTTCCGCCGGCCCAGTGAGCTTCTTCTCCTCGCGGTCCGGCTTTGACATATTCAATTACCCTTTCCTCGAGTATATCCAGCGGATAGTCTCCCCAGAGGCATGCCCGCCGCCACCATTCCATCAGGTGAGATCCGTCTTTTTTTATTTCCACGGTCGTGGTGAAATTATCAGGTTCTTTCAGATCTACAGCCTGGCTTTCTTCCCAGAATTCCGCGCCGGCTAACACCAATTTGTTAACCCGCTTCGGCCAATTTACCGCCAATTCTACCGCAATTTCAGCCCCGAAGAATTGGCCGGCAATATGCGCTTGTTTGATTCCCATTGAGTCCATGAAGCTGATCACGGTTTTTGCATGGTCGATTATTTGATACTCACAGGGGGTCGGATCGGAATCGCCGAAACCCATGAAATCTAAAGCAATCGCCCGGTATTTCCTCGATAAAATATGCATTACCCGGGTGAATTCATCTGAAGATGCCACGGCCATGTGCAGCAGCAATACCGGTTCACCTGTTCCTTCCACACGGTAGTGCATTTGGCCTTCAGGAATATCTGTAAAAGCTCTTTTCATATTGTCCTCTTACATTTTCTTCTTTGAACCGGAATCGACTCGGTAATTATCGGTATCATTCTATTATGTTAACGTTATTTTCCGGTAACCGGATTCTTATAATGATAAGGGAGAATAAAGCCCGAAGGATAATGCTGGAAATGATAATCGGGACTGGACGCCACGGTTTTCATCGGGTGTCCCAGGAACGGGTTTTTTATCCAACCCTCATCCAGCGGACTGCAGAAGATATCATTCCAGAAGAGTTTTTTAAACTTCCAAATCCCGTTTTCTTTAACATATTCGTTTTCCCAAATGCCGCAGCCAACCAAGGCTTTTGTTTCTACTGGCCTGGGCATGGCCCCCAGAAAATAGCCGTACCAACGTCCCTTGGCAGTTTTACCATTCGAGGCCAGGTCAACGATACCGGCCAGGGGCATCAGGATATGTAAAAACTCGCCGGGAGCCTTTTTCACGCCGTAGGCGGTATAATGGTCGGCAAAATTGAAACTTTCTTTAATTGCTTCCCAACCTTTAAATAGACCCGTATCGTTTATCTCTAACGAGACGTCGGGACTACGGGAAAACAGCTCGACTATCTCATCTTCCTGCCAGTGTTCGAGGTAAAAACCGTACGACCTCTGTAATTTCTTGATTGCTTCGATGTCTTCTTGCGCCTGTACCTTTGCCTGCAGTTTCTTCACGGTTTCGGTAAGGGTCTTTACCTTTGTTTCCAAATCTTCTGATTTCATGATTGGTTCTCCTTCATTGATTAAAAATTAATAACTGATAATGCTTGTTATTGAGGAGTTATATAAATGGATTAGGAATGGGATTGAAGTGTAAATTTACGTGCAGTATAACATCGGGATTGTGCTTTGTCAATCCGGCAAAAATGAATAATCACTTCATCTGTTTTTCTTTATTAAAACGCAATCCCAGAGATGGAATGATAGCAAATAACGTGATGACACCGAGGATAAAACAAGCGTGATTTATTGCTTTCAGGAATATGGGGCCTTCATTGGTACTGAGAAGTTGGGAACTGCCGACTATTTGAGAGAGTTTTGTATACGGCATTACCAAAGTCATCAGCAGTAAGGAAAAGGGCACACTGAAGACATTACCGGTTTGGTTAAGTGTCATTCGGATTCCGTTTGCTATGCCGCGTTTCTCCGCCGAAACCGAACCCATGACGGCGCTGGAATTGGGCGGAAAGAAAAGGGCCATTCCAAATCCGAACAATACTAAACTTCCCAGTACGGCACCGTAGCTCGAACCTTTGCTGAAAGAGGCAAACCAGAACAGTGCAGAAGCGTTAAAGAACAAACCCAGACAACTGAGAATTTTGGCGCCGTATTTATCGGACAGTCTTCCGCTTAGCGGACTGATGGCGAAGATGATGACTTCCATCGGAATGAGTAAGATGCCTGTTTTTGCAGGGCTGTAACCCAATATCAACTGAAGGTATAATGACCGTAAAAATGGTCCGCAACTGAAGGCGATGGCATTCAGAAAACCGGCGATGTTTCCAAGGGCAAATTGCCTGATTTTGAAAAGCGTTAAATCAAGTGTCGGGAATTTCTGCCTTAACTCCACAAATATCACCGCGACAAAGAAAGCCGCTCCGCAGCCGAGGATGACCAGATTACGGACCGAAAGAGGGTCTCCGATAGTCAGGGCAAGCAAAATGGTTGCGAGGCCTATGCAATATAAGATTGAACCGGCAAAATCAAATTTTTGGCCGACCGGTTTGCGGCTGATTTCCTTTAAATTCAAATATCCCCAAATGGTTCCGAAAATTCCTATCGGTATATTAAGCCAGAATATTGACTGCCACCCGAAATAAGTTATCATCACCCCGCCGAGTGTATAGCCGGCAATAGCCCCTAGGTTCACTGCCATGACGTTGATACCCAATCCCATCCCCAACTCTCCGGCAGGAAATGCATCGGTAATAATCGCTCCGCCGTTCGCATAAAGCAATGCCGCGCCAGCGCCTTGCAGAAATCTGAAAACCACTAATTCCGCGCCCGTTTTTGATAAAGCGCAAAGCAACGAACCTACGGTAAAGATGGCAAAACCAAAATTGTAAAGCCTTACCCTTCCATACAAATCGGCCAATCGGCCGAGAAGAACCAGAAGTATCGTCATCATCAGTGTATATCCGGTGATAATCCAAATACCGTGAACCAGAGTAGCGTGTAATTGCTGTAAAATAGTCGGCAAGCCTATGACAACAATGGTTAAATCCAGATTCGCCATAAAGGTGCCCAAACAGGTGACCGATAAGGCTACCCATTTATAATCCATTTTTGGTTTCATCTAACACAAACACCTGAAATTATATGTTTCGAGCATCAATATAAGGAAACAATTGGCTGTTTGAATAGTTTGTTTTTGATTAGCGGGGCGGGAAATAATTTGACAACCAAAACCCCTGACTCTGTGTCTATTTTTATCTGAAATTACGCGACTAGACATGTCCTAAGTATAGTATGTTATTTATGATATTTACAAAATAGCTTCTTGGTCTCATTTATTTTTTGGGTAGGTAAAACAGCGGGTTCCCTTGGCCGAAAGCGTTAATCGTGGTGCCGGTGATCGCACGGCCTTCATCAGAAGCAAGAAACACAGCCACTTCCGCCATTTCTTCCGGTGGCATGGGGATATTGGGGATGGCCACGGTTTTTTTAGTTTCGCGCAGCATATCGGTTTCCACAACGCATGGACAGATTGTATTCACGTCAATCCCGAATTCTTTTACTTCGGCTGCTAGGCATTCGCTGAAGTTGATAATTGCGGCTTTGGTGGCGCGGTAAGGTGCTCTTCCGGGCGCTCCCGATAATCCGCCGATGGATGAAAAGTTGATTATTTTACCGTGATGTTGCTTTTTCATCTGGGGCAATACTGCTTTGCAGCATAGAAAAATACCGGTCAGGTTAACCCCCATTATCCAATTCCAATCATCCATCGTTACGTCCGTCACTTCGCGGTAAGGTAAGTTCACCGCCGCGCTGTTTACCAGCAGGTCGACATGGTGTAGCTGCTCTAAAGTCTGGGCAACCATTCCGGCAACATCTGCTTCTTTAGATACATCGGCAGTAATACCGATAGCATTCCCGCCGTTCTTCGTGATGAAAGCAGACGTTTCGTCGCAGGTGTTCTTATTTTTGCCGACAATGACAACAGCAGCGCCTTCATTGGCAAACGCAACAGCAACACCACGTCCTATTCCGCGGCTGCCCCCGGTGATGATCGCAACCTTATTTTTTAATCTCATAATATGCCTCTTTTCCATTATTTGGTGAAAATAACTCGACGACTGCCGGTTAAAATCAATCAATCGATTATAGAAAGAGTTACCATTCGGGTAGAGTTACTTTGTGAATAGTTTAGCGCAAGGGACATTCACTTTTCAATGTTTATTGGCCTATACGGTTTTGGGGTAAGGGTTAGTGCGCGAAGCGAATGTCGCAGGTCCTTTAGCTTGTCTAAAGGATAATAATTTCGATATTCGGATTTCGTATTTTCTTGATATTTGATTCTTGATACTTGATTATTTCTTTATAAAATTGGTGACAAAAAACGCTTGACAGTTCACGAATGCCGTATCATACAATAATCTCACGTTTTGAGGGCAGTCGAATAAACCCTCCGTCATTATTCTGGCCGCTGGGGCCGTCCGGGCATTATGGAAGTGCCCGGCTAAACGGTCATAGGGTTCCTGGTTGGGAAGTACTCGACGACTGAGAAAAGGTTTAGGATCTTCCGGCTAGATTGAACTGCACTACTAAGGCGGTAACGTCGAAGACCTCGGACACTTCTTGTTCACAGCCTTCCCGGGTTGGTGGGCGCAAGGGCTAGGCTCGTCAGAATTCGACTCCGAAAGCGCCCAGTAAAGGGCAAATATTGAGGCCCGCAGGCCGAAATCCCGCTTTTCTTAAAAAAGCGGGAAGAAACCCCCGCAACAAGCACGGCATTATCCCCCCATTGTCATTCCTGCGAAGGCAGAAATCCACCCCCTGTCATTCCCGCGAAAGCGGGAATCCGGAAAAATAGTTTCAGCAACTATTTTAGGGTCATTTCGTCATGGTGGGGACTGGGAATACTTCATCCTGTAACTTGTCGGGTTCTAATCAACACGGCCGCAAACGCCGCATCGCCTCACGTCAAATCAGAAACGCAGAGTGCTTCCGCATACCAGAAAATCCAGAAATAAGTGTTTCGTGAAATATATAATTTTTACAACTTATCTTCTGTTAATATCTGCTTGATTGCGATCTGCACTGCTTCGTCCGAGCTGTGCGCCGCCGTCCATCCTAATCCCCTCATTTTTTCGACATTGAATTGAAACTGCGGCACATCCCCGCGCCAACCTCGTTTCCCGCCCGTGTATTTTAATCTTACATCTGGCAAACCCATTTCCTGCACCACCGTTTCCGCGATTTTCTTCACACTGGTGGTAGAATGACACCCCAGGTTGTAAATATCGCATTGCTTGTCCGAATTCTTTAAAGCGCAAAAAATACCGTCCAGGCAGTCCTCGACTAAAAGATACGGCTTCGCTTGGGTGCCATCGCCCAGGATTTCCATCTCCCTTGGGTTCTTCCTCAATTTCTTGATGAAATCGTAAATCACTCCGTGAGTTGCCCTCGGCCCGATAATATTGGCAAACCGGAATATGTAGGCTTGCATCTCGAAGACATGGCAAAAGGCGCTCATCAGACCTTCTCCCGCCAGCTTGCTGGCCCCGTATAGTGAAATCGGCAGTAATGGCCCATATTCTTCGGTTACAGGCAGTGCAGCGGTATCGCCGGTGACTGTACCGCTTGAAGAAAATACAATCTTCTTAATCCCGTTTTGGCGCATCGCTTCCAACACATTGAACGTAGCAATAGTCCCTATGTTCAGGTCGAGCGCTGGATTGTTAATTCCTTCTCTGGCGTCCGGATTGGCTGCCAGGTGAAACACGAAATCATGCCCCTTGATTGCTTGGTTTAATGTTTTGGTATCTGCTAAATCGGCTTTAATAAAGTTAAAATTTACCTTACCGAAATGGTGTTGAATATGCTTTTCTTTCCCCGACGAGAGGTTATCGTACACCGTCACCGAACTGCCGTTAGCAACAAGTCTGTCAACCAGGTGACCGCCAATGAAACCTGCTCCGCCGGAAATAAAATATTTCGTCATTTAGCTTCGCCTCCGGAGACATTTTTACAAACGGCGGAAGAATACCCGCAGGCCACCGCCGATAGTGCAATAACGGTTACGCGTAACCTGCGCCATGCGATCACCGGTTTGGTGAAGAATCCTCCTAATATGTTCGGAAACAGTTCAAACATGATGCGCCGCAGCAGGTCATGCTCGGTTTTCAGAGGATGCTCTCCGTTTTCACTGACTCTGAATGCCTTCCTTATCATCATCTTCGAGTTGCCCTCGATATAAGCTCTTTTCCAGATATATTTTGTGGTAAACCGGAATTTGTACACCTTGTGCTTAACAATTATCTTGGGATTATATTCGATTTTATTACCGGTAATTCTTTTGATTTTTAATGACAGTTCAGTTTCTTCAGCGGTTGTTTTTTGCTTCTTAAATTCATCTCCCTTTTTACTTCCCACACTACCTACACCGGTTGTAAAAAATAATCCTTTATCAAAGACTCCTTTTCTGAAAGAGATGTTGGTGCCGTAGCCGTTCCTGACTTCTCTTGGTTCCGTCCAATCGTAATAAGTACAGGAAAATAGCCAGTATAATTCACGCGGAAACCACCCCATCGACGGCTCTTCCCACAACGGCACAATCGGACCGGTTAACCCGATTATCCTGCTGTCATTATCGTAAGCATGGGCAGTCTCCTCCGCCCATTGAGTTGTCAGAACCGCATCATCGTCGACAAAAGCGACAATCTCTCCTGTGGATTCTTTGGCTCCGATGTTCCTGGAAGCCGCCATTCCTGGTGCAGTATCATTAAAAATCACTTTTAAACCGGGAAAATTGTTTTCTTTTTCTTTGATAATTGAATACAACTCTGATGACCTTTCAACAACAAACATGGTTTCTATATTAGGATAGGATTGTCTTTTAATACTGTTCAACAGTTCTTGAATATCTTTTATTTGTTGGATGGAATATGATGTAACAACTATGGAAATCGTCATTGCCATTTAACTGCGGAACCTCTCGGCAACGATGATTTTCAGAATTAACCAGCCGTCCCGGTAACTGTTCAGCTTTGCCTGTCCGCTGATTCGGGGGCTTTCAAAACTGGGCACCTCGATGATTTTCATGCCGGTTTTTTTGGCTTTTATCGCCATTTCTGTTTCTATCGAGAATCCCCAACTCTTTAGTTTTATTTTTTCCAGACATCTTCTGGATAGGGCATTATACCCGTAAGTCACATCGGTATAGTGTGTCCGGTAAAGCATATTGGTAATTACCGCCAGCGCCCAATTCCCAAACAATCTATGCCTGGGAGCATCATTTGTCCCTCCGTTGCGTATAAACCTCGAACCTTTGGCAAAATCATAGCCGCTTTTCAACACCTCGACAAAACGTACGATTTCATCAGGATTCATTGAGCCGTCCGCATCCATCGTCACCACGATATCACCATTCGCGTACGTAAAACCCGTCCTCAATGCATTCCCTTTACCTTTACCCTCCTGATAGATAATGTGAGCTCTGGGACATAATTTGCCGGCTGTTGCGACAGTATTATCCAAAGAATGCCCGTCCACAATAATTATTTCATCAACTATGTCGGGTATTTGAGGCAGAACATGTGGCAAATTACTCTCCTCGTTAAATGTGGGGATGATTAAAGTAATCTTCAGTGTTTTATTCTCTTTTTCCCTTGTGTTTAGCTTCATACCTACTCCCAATAGGAAGACTTTCTAGGTATTAACCAGAATCTTGGCGCCGTCAAAATCAAAGTGGAACCTTTCCCATTTCAATCCCATTTTTTGGATAGCCTCAACTACTTTGTGTTTTTCCCCGTTTTTACAGTAGAACATCAGGAACCCCCCACCTCCTGCCCCGATTAATTTACCGCCAAGTGCCCCGTTTTTTCTGGCGAGTTCATAGCATTCATCGATCAGTTGATTGGAGATATTATTTGATCGTTTTTTCTTTGTTTCCCAATGGGTATTAAAAAGCTCTCCCAGCATATCTACTTGACCGTTTTCCAGATATTTACGGGTCTCCAGTCCGATTTCTTTGATGCGGTGGAGGTTGTTCACCATCTCGGGGTCTTCATTTTTGCTTTTTGTATCCTGGTCGTTTAAAATTTCTGAAGCGCTCCTCTCGATGCCCGTAAAAAAAAGAATGAGGTTGTTTTCCAATTGGTCCTGGATTGGTGCAGCGACCCGTAAAGGTTCGACCAGTACATCACCGTTCTTTTCAAAAGTCAGACAATTAAGTCCCCCGAATGCGGCCATATATTGGTCTTGTTTTCCAATTGGCTCGCCGAGCACATCGATTTCGATATGGCAAGCCTCTTCTGCCAGTTGTTGTTGAGTGATAAAATTTTTTTTATAAGCATGCAGTCCGTTTAACAAAGCGACCGTAAAGCTGGAAGATGTCCCCAGACCGCATCCGGCCGGCACATCAGCGGTAGAATGGAGTTCAATACTATCCGCGATGTTAGTCATCTGCAAGGCTGCACGGAAAATACGGTGTTCTATTTCAATTACATTTTTCTTTAGTTCAGTTTTCGAGTAACTAAGGCGGATATCAGTATAAAATCTGGGGCTGGCAAGAATCGTACAGTATTTATTGATGGCGCCGGCAATTAAAAACCCGCCATATTTTGAGTAATACGATTCGAGGTCTGTGCCGCCGCCCCCCAGGGTGATTCTCGTCGGCGCTCTGGATAGAATCATTTTCTCTCTCAGTTGTTTAAATGGGTAACGGAGATGATTCTAACACTAATCGAGACAAAAGTAAATATTATAGGGAATAATCTATTAAGAATAATAAATAATAATATAAATTCATGCATGATATTATTATCAACTATAATCAAATACTGTTGTTAATATATTGAAAACTCAAAGATTCACTGCTATTTGTTGAGGCAATGTCACAAATAAAATTACTAAAAGACTGCTTTTCGATATGGGAAAAAACCATGGATGCCGGGTTTCCCTTATATTCCCGTTTATTGTCCGCATTCCGCTAGCTGTGCTAATTTTTCCGCTGCCAGAAGTACCAGATGCGTGTTTCTCCCGCCGCTTCCCGGTTTCTTGCCGTTAGGCAGGGAAATATTCACCGTGGCCTCGCCGCCGAAGATAAAGGCTATCCTTCGTTGCGAATTGTCTGGATTATTGATGAGTACTACGCTCACATCAGCTACATTCGTACCTGTCGGTCCTGTTTCAATTTCAAGCCCCAACTTTTTAAAGAAAGTGGCAGAATCGTAAATTGCAGCAAACTTTTTGTAATCCATTCTATGGCGGCGGGCTTCGTGAATCGTGTCCATATCTGCCAGCGCGCCCGCAAGGTCGCTGTGGCCGTCAATCCCGTCAGTCGAAAAACTGGCAAAAGTGATTCGGTCTGTATCAATTAAAGAGGGAGTGATAACCCGGAAAATATTATCGATTTCCTGCGTAACTTCAGCCTTAATTTTGTCATCGGTTTTACCGGTGTTCCATCCCGCTAAATGTATTTTATAACCAAGTTCTTTTGCTTTTTCGCCGGCAGCTTCCATTGCCTGGTCGTTGTTGGCGATAATAATATATTGACTTTTATCATCGGCGAGAAGTGGGGAGTTTTTGGGGAGAGTTTCATTTTCTTTTTTCCCGATATTGGTCTGCAGATACTCTTTAACTGATTTTGGAGCTTTATCCCAAATGTTGTATTCTGTCAGAACTTTTTTTGCCATCTCAAAAGTCGAATCATCCCCGACTGTCGGACCGGAAGAGATGACTGATGTGTCGTCTACAATTCCTGTTTTGGTGACAGGTACATCGGACAGTACTAAAGAGATGAATGCCCCTGCCTTAGCGGCATAATTACGCATTCTGCCGCCTTTAAGTAAATCGATGTGTTTGCGTACAGTATTGATTTCGTCGATAGTGGCTGGAACGGTCATTAATAATTTACTGATGTCTTGATAATCGGTAATACTAATTGCTCCTGCCGGAATCGCCATCAAAGAAGAGCCACCTCCGGATATCAGAGCTATTACCAGCGTTTTAGGTCCGGCTTTCTTAAGTAAATCTATCATCTGCCGTGCCCCTTTTAATCCCTCTTCATTCGGGGTCGGGTGGTCGGCCGCAAAAAGTTTGATTCTCTCAGAAATTGGTTCTTTAGCCTGGTCTTGATAAACGTCTAAAACTCCGGCGGTAATTTTATCTCCCAGTATGTTCACCAGTTCGGCGCCGGTGCGTTTAGCTGCTTTTCCGCCGCCCACGACTATTATCTGTTCGTAGTTATTAAGATTATATTTCTTACTTGCTACCGTCAAAATATTATTTCTCTGGTTATACTTGACATAACGTTTTAAAGCGGGCTCAGGCAATACCATCTCCAGAACGTGCATAAAAATGTTCCTGATATCCGCCATCGCTGGTTTTTCTTGAAGGTGTTTTATTCTAATAGCTTTTCCATCCATATTATGGTCCTTGTTTGGTTTATCGATATTCAATTTAGCACGGGCCTGTCTGCGAATCAGGATTCTTTCTGTTTTCTGCTGTGTTTAATGTGCCTGTATAGGTAGAAACCAATCAGGATAACTACTATTGCGATAACTACCGGGTCAAAGGGGCGCATTACCGTTCTTATTTTTTCCCAGTTCTGACCTAGTAAATACCCTCCAAAAGATAATGCGGTGCACCAGATAAAAGACCCGGCAAACGTATAAATCAGGAATTTGCCCATACGCATTTTAGCGATACCCGCAGGTAAGCTGATAAAACTGCGAATCAAGGGCATCAGTCTTGTAATGAAGATTGCCCAATCGCCGTTCTTTTGAAACCATCCGTCGGCTCGGTCAAGGTCGTGGGGTGTTATCAGAACGTACTTCCCATATTTATTTAGGAAGGGTCGTCCGCCTTTTGCCCCCACCCAATATGCAGCAAGTGAGCCGATAGTGCAGCCGAAGGCGCCCAATATTCCGGCGATTAGATTAAATGAAATAGGTAGAGATTGATTTTTTATTAGTATCCAACCTGCCAGAGGCATGATTATTTCGCTCGGTAGGGGAATACAAGCACTTTCAACCGCCATCAGGACAACTACACCGGGCCACTGCATTAAATTATATGCGTGTTGAATAAAATTAAGGATAGATGATTCTAATGATGACATCTTGTGAAGTATAACAAAACTCGCGAGCTTGAGTCAATTTGTTCAATTCCCGCCTTGACAATCACACGTAGACATTTTACTATGAAGTCGAACAAGATGACTAAAATATTGGATACGATTGATAAACCGGGCGACCTGAAGAACCTGACTTATTCGGAGCTTACGCAATTGGCTTCTGAAATCAGGGAAGAACTGGTATCTGTGGTTTCAGCAAATGGCGGTCACCTGGCTTCTAATCTGGGTGTAGTTGAACTGACTTTAGCGCTGCATCGTGTCTATAGTGCACCCCATGACAAAATCGTCTGGGATGTCGGGCACCAGGCATATGCCCATAAATTGGTTACCGGCAGGCGTAAGGAATTTGCTTCTTTGCGGCAGTATGGCGGGTTGTCCGGGTTCACCAGTCGTGAAGAGAGTGAGTATGACACATTCGGTGCCGGTCATTCCAGCACCTCGATCTCTGCGGCATTGGGTATCGCCGTCGCCCGTGATTTTGCAGGAGCTGATTACCACGTGGCTGCCGTGATTGGTGACGGGGGTATTACCGGTGGGATGGCCATTGAAGGGTTGAACCAGACGGGACATATCGGCACCCGGTTGGTCGTTATTCTGAATGATAATGGAATGTCAATCTCCCCCACCGTTGGCGCCATTGCCCGGGTGTTAGATAAAATCCGCTTCGACCACCGTTATCTTGTCGGTAAAGAGAAAAGTCAAAAGGTACTGAAAGTTTTACCGCTTGGAAAACAGGTGTGGCGTTTCGGTTTACAAATTGAAAGCTGGCTGAAGGATATATCCCGTCCCACCAGATTCTGGGAAAATTTTGGTTTCAATTATATCGGTCCCATTGATGGACACGATTTTAAAAAACTGGAGATAGCCCTTAAGCGGGCTAGGAACTATACGGCCGGTCCTATTGTCGTCCACGTAATTACGACTAAAGGTAGTGGGTATCTGCCGGCGGAAGGTGATTCAGTATATTTCCACGGCATCGCCGGCACTAACGGCAAGGCAAACAATAAAACGATACCGACCTATAGTAATATTTTTGCCCAGACTACTTTGAAACTCGCTCGTCAGAATCCTAAGCTTGTAGTGGTAACTCCTGCAATGCCTGAGGGCAATTGTTTAAGTATTCTCCAGCAGGAGTTTCCCAAACGTGTTTTTGATGTTGGTATCTGCGAGCAGCATGCCGTTACGTTTGCGGCCGGTTTAGCCACTCAAGGGTATCTGCCTGTGCTTGCGATTTATTCTACTTTTTTACAGCGTTCTTTTGACCAGATAATCCATGATGTCTGCCTTCAGGAATTGCCGATGGTATTCGCTATCGACCGTGGGGGTATTGTCGGGGATGATGGTAAGACGCATCAGGGTATTTTTGATCTTTCCTATCTTTCTTTAATTCCAAATATGATTGTAGCGGCTCCCAAAGATGAAAATGAATTGCAGCACATGCTTTACACCGCTGTAAAATCCGGTAAAATCATGGCAATCCGTTACCCGCGCAGTCAGGGTTTGGGTGTCAACATGGACGCTGAGTTTAGGGAACTTCCTATTGGCAAAGGAGAAATATTAAGGCAAGGTAATGACATTGCTATCCTGGCAATCGGCTCGATGGTTGCGCCGGCTCTTGAAGCAGCGGAGAAATTGGCGTTGCAGGGCGTTGAAGCCACCGTGGTAAATGCCCGTTTTGTCAAGCCGATTGACGCCGAACTGATCGTTGATTTGGCAACTCGTATCAAACGCATTGTCACCGTAGAAGAGAATACTATCCCTGGCGGTTTTGGTAACTATGTTAACGATGCCGTCAGACAAGCAGATTTGAGGGATGTTATAATAAGAAATGTCGGCCTGCCCGATGTTTTTATTGAGCACGGCGGGCAAGATTTTCTACGGTCGAAATATGGATTGGATGCCGCTGGGATTATCGGCAAAGTTCTGGAGATAGTTCCCGCCGGTTCGGCAACTAAAATAATTCGTTAATTTATTTAAATACATTTTTGTTGAGGAGAACATGGACAAGTTAACAATCAGGGATATCGATGTCAAGGACAAAAGGGTGTTAGTCAGGGTCGATTTTAATGTACCGATGAATGAAGAGACCGGCGTCATTACCGATGACAGCCGTATTCGTGCTGCCTTACCGACTATCCAATATTTAATTGACCACAAAGCCAAGGTTATTCTTTGTTCACATCTGGGTAGACCGAAGGGGGCTCCCGAAGACAAATTCCGCCTTGCCCCGGTTGCTAAAAGATTATCCGAATTACTAGGAAAACCGGTCGCGACTACCCGTGATTGTATCGGTCCTGAAGCTGAAGCTGCCGCCAAAGCCTTAAAAAGCGGTGACGTGCTTATGCTCGAAAACCTGCGCTTCCACGCTGAAGAAGAGAAAAACGGTCCTGATTTTTCTAAAGCGCTTGCCAGTCTGGCTGAAGTCTATGTCAATGACGCTTTTGGTACAGCTCACCGCGCACATGCTTCCATTGTCGGGGTCACCAAATATTTGCAGCCGGCAGTCTGCGGTTTCCTTCTTGAAAAGGAATTAGTGAATCTGGGTGGTATTCTTACCAATCCGGTGCATCCTTTTGCCGCGCTGTTCGGCGGCGCAAAAGTCAGCGACAAAGTAGCTCTCATCGAAAATATCCTCGGCAAGGTGAACTTCATATTAGTGGGCGGCGGGATGGCAGCGACTTTTCTGAAGTCCGAAGGTTATGAAGTCGGTCAGTCCTTAATTGAAGCTGACCGTATTCAAACTGCTGCCGATTTAATTACCAAAACCAAAGCCAATAACATAAGTTTGATATTGCCGCTGGATGTCGTGATTACCAACGATGTCAGTGACAAGGGTTCATATCAGGTAGTGACAATTGATAAGGTACCGAAAGATATGAAAATTGTCGATATCGGTCCCAAAACTGTGGAATCATTCACCGCCACGCTTAAAAAATGTAAGACAGTCTTCTGGAACGGCCCGATGGGCGTTTACGAAATCCCCCAATTTGCCAAAGGCAGTATTGCCATGGCGCAATTATTAGCCGGTCTCAAAGCCTCAACAGTTATCGGCGGCGGCTCTACTGCCGATATGGTTTATGACATGAAATTAGCCGATAAAATGACTTTTGTTTCTACCGGCGGCGGTGCCTCGATGAGCTTCTTGAGCGGCGAAGTTTTACCGGGTGTTGAAGCGCTGACCAATAAAAAATAGAGGTTCACATGTTTTCTCAAGACCAGATAAAAGCACTTGCTCAGCCGACACCCAGTAAAATTATTCTTTTAGTGCTGGACGGACTCGGCGGCCTGCCCCGGACCGAAACGGGCAAAACTGAATTGGAGACTGCCTGCCTCCCGAACTTTCACAAGTTGGCGGCACTGAGTATTTGCGGCCTGAGCCAGCCGGTCGGCCCCGGTATTACTGCCGGCAGTGCTCCGGGACATACTGCGCTTTTTGGTTATGACCCATTCGCGGTTAACATCGGCCGCGGTGTACTTGAGGCCGTGGGTATCGATTTCCCCATCGAACAGGGTGATGTTTTGGCCCGCGGTAATTTTTGCGCCGTCGACAGTAACGGCGTTATCACCGACAGACGGGCGGGCAGGATTGCCACCGAATTGAATGCCGGGCTGTGCAAGCTGCTCGAAATGAAAATCGATGATATTCAGGTCTTAATCGCGCCGGTAAAAGATTACCGGTTTGTTATTTGTTTCCGTGGCGCCGGGCTTCGCGATGCCGTTTCGGAAACTGACCCTCAGCATGAAGGCATGAAACCGTTGCAAATAACGGCTACGACTGCCGGTGCGATTAAAACTGCCAATGTTGCCAATCAATTTGTCGATCGGGCGAAGAAGATTTTAGCCGATAAACATCCGGCTAACATGCTGCTTCTCCGCGGGTTTTCCCGGGAGCCTGAAATTCTCAGTATGCAAGCTATTTATAAACTGAAACCGGCTGTGGTTGCCTCCTATCCCATGTATCGCGGGCTTGCCAGACTAGTCGGGATGGATAATTTACCCACCGGTGCCACGTTTACCGATGAAATCAAGACTGTCAAAGAGCACTACAACGATTATGATTTCTTCTTTGTCCACATTAAACCGACCGATGCGGCCGGTGAGGACGGCGATTTTGACCGTAAGGTGAAAATTTTAGAAGACGTTGATAAAACTTTGCCTGACCTGTTGAGTTTGAACCCGGATGTCATCGTTGTTACCGGTGACCACTCCACGCCGGCAATGCTAAAGGGACATAGTTGGCACACCGTTCCGACAATGATTTATTCCAAGTATTGCAGGCCGGACAAAGTTGTCGAGTTTTCCGAATCAGGCTGCCTCGGCGGCGGGCTCGGAATTTTCCCGGCTACGGATATTATGCCTCTGGCAATGGCCAACGCGCTGAAGTTGAATAAATTCGGCGCTTAGGTTTTCATCACTAAACGTATTTATTTGATCATGCCGGTTTTTAGTTTTGCCAGGAACTTATCCAGTTCTTCTACTTCTTTGTGTCCTTCGACGCTGAACCGGTAGGAGAACTGGTATTTACCGAAAATGATTATTTCCGCACAAGGTACGACGGCGTTTTGCGTGACGATAATGAGCGAATAATCAGTTCTTTCCAACCGGTGAATTGAACCCAGTCGGCAGAACGAATAGTGACATTTCATCGAGTTAAAGACAAATTCGTAAAGTCCGCCTTGAGAAATCATCAGGGCTCTGGTCGTATCGACAAGGTCACCCTTCAATGCCAGCAGCGGTGTTTCCCTGGTTTTCCAGAACAGGCAGTCGCAGGTAATTTCATGCGGTGCGGGGTAAATATCGGACAGTGTTGTTTTAATAAAGCTGTCCGCTTTGGTGCAGTATTCTCTGTCTGCAATAAAATGTGATAAAACGTTATGTTCGTATTTCTCGGTAAACAGCACATTTAGTTTTTCTTTTTGTTCCATTTTAATAACTCCTTTCGAGTGTTCAAGAAAATAATAACCAC
>Ga0224522_1000335_pt1 | contig 17441 bp, 20 predicted proteins | sample CFST25metaG_FD_182733 | JGI IMG/M metagenome (GOLD analysis project Ga0224522, IMG submission 182733) | Peat soil microbial communities from Stordalen Mire, Sweden - C.F.S.T25 | ecosystem: Environmental > Terrestrial > Soil > Wetlands > Peat | place: Sweden: Norrbotten County, Stordalen Mire...
AGCCAGGTACGTAGTTCATTCCTGGAGGTTGGTGTCTTTCCATTTTTCTCCTTGAACTGGTCAAAAGCTTCTTGCTCAGAAATATTGCCATTCACACGAACTCCATCCACATAAATACGCTCTACCTTCGAAGTTGAAGACGGGGTGTTTTGAGATGAGGTCATGTTATTTGGCTTGGTTTTTTCAAGTCCAGTGTTCTGGGTAATCTCTTTGTCATAAAGAAGATTGCCAAACTGATCACCCATCTGACGGAAACACCGTTTCAGGCAATCCGTCGCCGAACCCGCTAATGCCATGTCCAATGCTTCTGGTGTGTCACCGGTGAAAATACAGCGTCCCAAATCACTATGGCTGATTATTTTTCCATCGAGTTCGACGGTAACTTTGCCAGTAATATAAACAATCCCCACTTCTTCGGTCTGGACATTGCCATTCGCATCGAGAGAGGGAACTTTCCGCTTTTCCTGCTGGTTCCAGATCAACACTTTTTTCTGCCAGCGCACAATGACCGGCTCTCTGATCAATTCAAATGACCAACCAAAATTGAAAATTTGGTTCGCCCGATCAATGATGTCGTGTCCTTCCAAATATGGAACCGTTCCTTTTCCAGGAGCTTGTCGCCTTTTTACTCGGGACATATCCAGAGGTTGACGAAGTCTCCAGAGGATATCCTCCTCTTGAGGAACATTGTCCCTTTGTGGAATGGCCTCTCCTTGCAGGTCATTTTTGTTTTCAGGGATTGAATCATTCATGTAATTCTCCCTTTCCTTGATTTGCCGGTTTTGAATTTGTGCCGTCTCCAGGAGACGGACGCCTTCAATGTGTTTGCAGAGAAGCTGTGGCCCTCGCTGTTGGAAATCCAAACAGGTGCATGTCCAGCCGTTTCCGATTGAATCACTCTGAGAGTCATTCAATGAAACAGCATAGGGCAATTTGTCACCATTTCTGACCGTCCATTGTTGTGAACCGATCCGGGTGACCAGTAACCTGCCTGCGAGGATGGCAGAGCGTGCTCGCTCAGTTCGCTCAGTTTGTGCTTGAATGAGATCTTGTGTATCTTGCATAATCCTCCTTATGAAATATCCAACGTTTATGTGAGAAGTAATTACAAAAATTGACCCTAAATAAAAACCAGGGTATGCCAACGTTTTATACTACCCGTGAAACAAAATCACAGGGCAGAAAACGCCAAAGGAGAAGCTTGCTACTTCTTCACAGGCGTTTGTTGTCCTGTCAATTTGAGTAGGATGGGTGGAAAGAGTTTGATCTTTCCACCCACACAAAATGTATTCTCCATGTGATATGAACCTTCCAGCTTTTCAGCTCTCCAAGATGTATTTATGGAGGAAAAGGTTATTTGTTAATGTGCAATGCTGCGTTCCGGGTTTCCCCCGGAAAACAAAAAGGAGGATCACTCACCCCGAATACCAATTGGGGTGTTGATGGCAGGTCTCAAAATCCAGATTGCTTTACGCAAGGGATTAGATCGCCATCTTGTGATCCTCCTCGTGACCCTGAAGTATTACGAATTCGCTTCAGGTCTGACCTCATCCACTCATTATTTATTTACACGCTTAGGCCTTTTGCAGGTAATCCAAACAAAAAAACTACTACCAATGCGCACCTTCGGTTTACATGACTGGATGAGTTAATCAGCGGTTGTATCAACTTCTCCCGAAGCAGGAACTTCTTCGCTGGAATCATTTTCTGCTTCAATGTGTTTGACAGGTTTAATCCTGTCCGCAGTTCTTACTTTTTTCTCGTTTTGTGCGGCTGTGTCCAGAACAATAATGCGTCTGGAGACTACTTCAACCACGTTTCTGTCAATGAGAACCTGATTTTGCTTCAGATCACATGCTTTGATATCGACCGCCAGTTCGGCACAGTTTTTGGATTTCCTGGCCTTACTGATAAATTCTTCCAGGCTTTCGCGGTAATCCCTTGATTGAAGAAAACCATGCACTCGTAAGCGCATGCCGCGCTGAATATGGATCAACCCATTCGCGCCTCCATTAACCCGGACATTGATGTAATCACCTGCGTCTCGTTCCAGATCCAATTTCTTGGCAGGGAGATCACTGTCTCGATAGATCACCAATCGGAAGAACAGGTCATCCATGAATTTCCACGGATCGCGAACGACAATTCCTTCTAGAACTACGTCATTGATCAAAAGAACCTCCTTGTGCCAGAATCTTCCCAATCGGGAGATTAAAAACAAATTGCCGGACAAATTCCCAGTGGGTTATGTCCGGCCAACGATATTGAGAAAGGATTATTCAGTTGTAAATCATAGTATAGCCACAACCAGAGCATCATCCTAGTGGGTAACTCAATGCTTTTGGTTTGCAATATTTAACCTGGTTATAAGTCATAGTCGTAAAATATCCTTATTGGTTAAACAGTTTCTCCATAGTGCAGGCACTTCTACTTCACAACAAATACGAGCATTCTCCCGTTTAAGGGTGAATAAACATCTACCCTTTTTCCATTAATGATAACAATTGGATTGCTTTTCTTAATAAAGGTCTTGCAAATAGTATCGCGCCGTGATATTGTTGTGTCGTGATTGAATCATTCGCTTCTGATGAAACCAAAAAGATATTTCTGGGCATCGTTTCCACAAAGCTACCTAAAGAGATTCAACGTACCGCTCGTCGCAAACTGATATACCTGGATGATGTCGAAGATTTACAAGACTTACTGGCTCCTCCAGGTAACCACTTTAAAAAGCTAAAGGGTGGTCGGTCCGGACAATATAGCATTCGTATCAACGACCAGTGGTGCATTTGCTTTGAATGGGTTAATAACAAAGCTAGAAATATCGAGATCGTTGATGATCATTCGTAAAGGTAGGTAAATTATGGACAACACACTTTCTCCTATTCATCCCGGTGAAATTCTCCTCGAGGACTTCATGAAACCACTCGGATTAACTCAATATCGCTTGGCACATGATATCGGTGTTACGCCTATTCGCATTAGTCAGATAGTAAATGGGCAACGGGCAATTTCTGTTGATACAGCCATGCGTCTGGCTCGCTATTTTGGTACAAGTGCAGAGGTTTGGCTTCGATTGCAAGTCCGTTACAACCTTGAAGCTGCACAAGGTGAATTAAGCGACCGCATCAATCGGGAAGTTAAGATTTTACACCAGCCGCTAAGTCGCGTTTAGCCGTGAAGATGGCTCAACAATGACTCCAGACAAAAATTGTTTGCCCTGTTGCTCTAAAAAAGCTTGGATATCGTGTCGGTAACGTTTCTAGCGAGCTTGCTCAAAGTACCCAGAGTGGAAATCAAGTAAGCAAGGTAAAACGTTTAGATGATTGTGCGATTTCAAGGTAATTCATTATGTCAGAACTTCTTATTCCTTTTGCCGTAGACGAGAAAGAACAGTTATGCAGTCCTAAAACCGCCGAAAGGGGAAAGAATTATTTCTGCCCCGCTTGTAAAGAACCCGTTATCTTCAGGCATGGTGATATCAAAATCCCCCATTTCGCACATAAAGTCAGTCTGACCTGCAATCAAGAAACGGTTACCCACAAAACTGCCAAATTACTTATTCTAAACGTAATTGAAGATTGGAAATCTGGTAAAAGCGGTTCGCCTAAACTATATAGGAAGTGTCAAATTTGCGGCAAAATAATTAACCAACCGTTACCAGAAAAAGTAGATAGCGCATTACTAGAATACAAGTTATCCGATGGTTCCATTGCAGATGTTGGGCTGATGGTCGAAGGTAAGGTTCAGGCAGCTGTTGAAATAAAAGTTACCCATGCTGTGGATAAAATTAAAGCAAATCGGCTTCCGATACCCTTTATTGAACTGGATGGATATGAAGTAATCAATAATCCTGTTGTCTGGAAACCAATAACGGATAATTTCAATCCACTCACTTGTGATCAGTGTAAGACAATCTATACGAGATTTAATAAGAAAATTCTACAGATCGCAAAAGCCAGCAATCTTGAGTTGCCAAAGGTCTATTACCGGTATAGTTTTTGTAAATGCTGGAAATGCAAACGCGAAATAATTGTATTCACATGGCCAAGTGATAATTCAGACAATACCTATTTGCCAAAAATCATGCCCCCACCCAAAACAGTTCAATTCCGTTATTCAAAAACGGTAGGACGCAAATATTGGGCCAATACCTGTCCTGTTTGCCACTCCCTTCAAGGTGACTATTTTCTTTACAGTGAACCAGGGGGTCCCTTCTTTGGGCTGAATTGCGAAGAAGATTCTTCAACAGCGTTTGAAAGAGATATGTTAAGAATTTCCACTTATGCTGCGAAAATCGGATTGCTTTAATATTTCAAAATAATTGATTTCTTGCAAACCGTAGATAGGTGCTTCACATCCAATCATTTTTGGCGAATTACTTGATGCAATTTTCTTAAGAATTGTTTGAAAGGAAGCTGAATAAATATTCGTGATTATTTCTGACGAGATTTAAAATGAATTTCAATTCGTTAATGCCCTCAGCTTTGCCGTTCCAGTTTCTATAACCATCACCTTAGGTACCACCGAAGGGAACAAAATGGTTAAATCAGCGGACACATTTACATTCACTGTGTTATCACTCCCGCTGAGTTGTATCCCCGTCACAAACGCATGCACTCCTTTAGCGGATAAACCAACTGTATTTAAATTTACATAAGATTGTGCACTCGCCCACGTTTTCGAAGTAGGAACCAATCTTCCGGTTTCCTGAAAGACTTGCTGATTAAACTCTGCAGAAGCTGCAACTGCTGCTGCATCCGCAGCTTTCTGAACCTCCGCAATCGCGTAGAAATAGCGACCGAGTTCAATAGCCAATGACAAAGCAGGGATCAATACCAAGCCAATGAATATTGCCCAGAAGGTCATTGAGTAACCCCGACGGTCTCGCCACATCATTACCAGCCCTCCTGCCGAAAAGTAGCGTCCGCACGGACAGTAAATGTATGCCCGGGTAAGCCTGGAAACAGACCGGTCAAAGGAGCCATGAAATTGGGAACATTGCCGCTCACCTGGATCTTCAGAATACTGCCGGCGCTGCCACCAGGTGACAGAACACTGACTGATGTGTCCTCCAAGATGCCGGCTTTAGCAATTGCATCTTTGGCTCCACTGATTGCATAACAAGCAGGGCATTTCTGGGCTACGCTTCCCATGCGCGCGCCTTGTCTGGCGGCAGCTTGAACAGCCTGCTGGGCATAAACTAACATTCCCAGATTCACGATAGCAATCATCACCATGATCGCAATTGGGGTTGTGATAGCGGCTTCCAGCAATTCCATTCCACGGTTCTCTTTTAATAACTTCATTATCCTCCAAGACAAAATTGTTCTGCCAGATTGGAATCATCTTCATACAGAATTCCAATGCCGGCAGAACCTTTTGTGTGCTAAATCCTTCCGGCAATACTAGTCACAGCAGAAGCAATGTTTTGTCCTAACAGCTTGTATGCGCCGTAGGCAACTAGAACAACAACCGCAATGATCAAAGCAACTTCAGTTGATTCAATTCCACGATTATCGATTATGAAACGCAAAGCCAATCACCTCCTTTTTTAGTAAAGATATGGATAGAGAACAAACAAGAATGTTCCACAAAAAATAGAGACAACAAATGGAATTTCCTTCTTCTTCTGCAGAGCTGCAATTACACCCTGAACTCCACCTGCAATTGAAATGAAGATCAAAACAAACGGATTGTTAAAAACAAGCACCGTAGCAATCAGCAGCTTCGCATCTGCGCCACCGATAATGCCAAATTCCCATAACATCCAAACTGCAAGAATGAGAGCGTAAATCAAGGCTGCTGTCGGCTGGAACAACGCAGCCAAACCAGTCAGAATCAAGGCAAACACCAGACGTTTTGTTCTTGGGTTAAAATCTGCCACGAGAATCAAGGCTATGGTTAAAAGTAAAGGAGCCCATAAACCATGGAATAATACGTACACGCCGGCACCGACCAATCCTCCTACTGTCAAAAGCATGGGGACTCGCTGGTCACGCAGATCGTAGATCATGCAGATAAAAAACAGAACTAGCAAAGCAAAACTGACGATCAAATTGCGCTCCCCTCCCTTCTGTTAAGAAGAGATTGCATTAAAAATAAAAAGCCGGACAGATTCCAAGAAGGTTCTGTCCGGCCAACGTTTAATGAATAACTACCTATTACTTATTATAGAGAAAATAATGCTTATTCCAAGATGGTCGAAAAAACTTAGGAAAGTAATAAAGGAGTAGTTGGGATCATTAAGTGGATTTTAATAAGTAGAAACTGATGGAAAATAATTTTTCCATCGAGTCAGGTCAATTTGAATAATATATTGGAATTAATAAGCTTCAATGGACATGTAAGAATTATTTGCCAGAATGTTGTCCTTGTTTGCGTAACCGTTCCATTTTCTCGGCGATTGTTTCTGCCATCTGATTGGTTTTCAGCTGATCAATGTCAGCGTGGGTAACAATCCCTTTTTCAATTGTGATCCGCAACCAGGTACCCTCTTTAGCATCAGGCGGAAGAACTATACGTTCCACTGTCAGTGGCTTCTGTTCATCTCCCACTAAAAGAACGGCCAAACTCCCTTCAAATCGATCAATCACTGCTTTTTCCATATTATTTCACCTCGAAATTAGTTTCTTGAGTTACAGTGTGTTTTCCATCATTCGCAGTTACGACAATTTTCCAAGTTCCAGCTGTCGTAATCGTGGCGACTTTCCATGTCCATTTCACGATACCCGAACTATCAGCAACTTGAGACTCCAGACCTGTGGCTTTGCTTGGTCCCGATTTGTAATAAACCGTTATTGTACAATTTGCGCCTGGAATCGTCTGAGCAGTGAGAGTGGCTTGAGTCCCCTTTGAAGCGGGATTGGTTACAGACAAAATAGTAAGAAACAAATCCTGACTTGATGTCGCAGATTGAGTCTCTGTTGGAATAATCTGTGGACCCGTCTGAGGCACTATAGTTTCGGAAACCGGAAAACCTTTTCCTAAAGTGATTTTATACCCATCTGAATTGACAGTAACGATAATCGTGCCGTTAGTATCTGTCCCATAAACAATAGGAACATTGGTTTTTAATCTGGCAATTGTTTCTGGTGATGGGTCATTGTACTGATTATTAATCCCGGCAGAATAAATTGCCACTTGGGGTGAAACCGCTCTAAGAAACGCGACACTGGTAGCTGACCCACTTCCGTGATGGCCTACCTTTAAAATATCTGCATTAATATTTATTCCGGATGCAAGCAAATTGTTTTCGGCATCAAATGACTGGTCCCCTGTAAAGAGGAAGGAAGTTCCATTATATTTCATCCAGATAACCAGGGATGTATTATTGACATCGTCGGAGGTGTAATCTTTGGTTGGGCTGACTACATAAAAATCCATGCCATCCACCGAGAATTTATCTCCCCTTTGGGCTTCAACATATTCAGCGTTTGATGAAATAATGTCATCCAGAAATTGATTGAATAGCTCTGTATTTGCCGAGCGACCATTGGTAATTACCTTTTTGACAGGCATTCCACTATTGAATATATCTATCAAGCCTCCATAATGGTCAGAATGGGGATGGGTATTCACCATGACATCTATTTGATTTACACCCACACTTTTTAGATAACTGACAATCCCGGTTCCTTGTTCGCCACCGTCAATCAAGATCGTTTTTTTATTGGGGGTAATAATCAGTTCAGAATCCCCCTGACCAACATCCACAAAATGAACCTGATATGAATCCCTTCCAGTAGGAAGGGTTGGCTGAACAACTTGAATAGTTTCAACAGTGGGTGAAGGAATCGCGGTTGTCGCTACAATGGTTGCTGTTGCTGTTTCTGTCTTTAATGGGATTGCAAAAATTTCTGTGGATTCAGACACACCCACTGTCGCAGTGGATGAGTTTTTATCAAAATTTTGGGTTGAAAGCGAAACTGAACAGATAGCACAAATACAAAGAAGAAGTAAGATACCGATGATTAAAATAAGCCTTTTATTCTTCAAATCCCCTCTTATTCCTATTGCGTCCTATTCAATTATTATCTTACATCTTTCAGCAAAAAAGGCAAACAGAATATCTACTAAAGCAAACAGCAACCTGAGGGGGGCAGGCTGCTGCTTGCAATTACATTATAATATGCAAATTCCTCTGATAAAAGTGGGAAACTTTGTGCAATTCGGTATGACAGTACCGCCAAAAACTATAGGGGTAACCCTGGAATTTTATGTAGCTTGACCGACTTTCTTTTCAATAGTGAGCATATGGCCAACGCAAGTGTAGCTATTACATGCACACCTAAAAAAGCCAGAATAAAGGTTACCTTTGGATAAATCAAAATGAGGGTTAATGCTGCTACTGCATCTACTCCACCGAGAACATCAAATTCCCATAACATCCAAACAAAAAGAATGAGAACACAAATCAGGGCTGTTGCAGGTTGGATCAACGCAGTCAAGCCAGTCAGAGTCAAGGCAAACATCAGACGTTTTGTTCTGGGGTTGAAATCTGCCATCAGAATCAAAGAAAAGGTTAAAAGTACGGGAACCCATAAACCACGGAATAATCCGTACGCTCCGGCACCGACCTATCCCACTATAGTCAATAGCATGGGGACTCGCTGGCCGCGTAGATCGTAGATCATGCAAATGAAAAGCAAGGCTAATAAGGCATTAATGGCAATCAGAAAGCGCTCCTTAAAGTAAAGATATCTGAAAAATAAAAAAACCGGACATGCTCTGCATATCCAGCAGGTAAATATCCGGCCAACGATTAGATTAAGATTGTCTATTTCTAAATATAGTGATGAAATAGCGATATCAAAGCTGGCCTCAAAAGCAATAATGGGAATACCAGATAAGTTCCGGTCTACTGTAGATTCGCCATACCTTACTTGCTAAGTTCAACATTACAATACTATATTTGGAGTTCCTGGGCATACTGGTAGGAAATAATTTCGCCATTTTGGGTATTTTGATACCCCTTTTCTTGGTGGGAAAAATCTCGGATTTGTCTGGCACTGTATTTTTGGAACTTATCCTTAACAAATGCGAGAACCGCCAATTCTGAAGTGGAGAAAACGGACCAATCAGGCTCACCACTTGTATACACTTCACCGACATAATCACCGAAAGACTGTTCCTCGCTGGTGATTTGTTTATCCCATTCAGAAATTGCAACCAACCAGGTCTCAAATTGATCCGGAACTGGACCATGGTAGGCATGTGCATAGCGAACTCCAGAAATCGAAATACCATTATCTTTGAAGTGTTTAAAATCAGCATAGAATAGGAGCTTCATAAGTTTCGTCTTGACCACCCGCTCTTGAAGGCAAAAGAATTTCATAGCCTGGAAAAGTTTATTGACATCAAATCGAATGTATCCGCTCAATAAATTGGGAGAATAACTACCGAATTGTTCTATAGCTTCTTCCAACAAATCGCCGCAGTCCTGATCTTTCTTTTGGAGAAGCTGAATGATCCTGTTCCTGTTTGATTCGGATAGCAATTCTGGTTTTTTTTCTAGAATTTGTAACAGATTATCTGGCTGCATAGACAGGCGGACAACCTGGTCATGTGCTTCGGATTGTAAAGCCCCATTTTCATATCGATTCAACGTAGCGATTCCAATGCCGAGAATCTCACTCAATTCTTTTTGAGTGAGTCCTAACTCCTTGCGGAATTTTTTAATCTCTTCGGGTTGCGCCATTCCTTTTCTATTTCGATATTCACGATAGGCTGCATCCAATGGATCATAATCGGGACGAGGGATTTCAAAATCTTCACCACATTCTTCACATTGATAGTATTCCATATGAATAGGGATCATTTCACCCCGAATGTTGATCTCTTCAACTTTGTCAACAAATTTTTGTTCGGTTTCTTTTTCGCAATTTGGACAAAATGCGTTCATCGCCTTCGCCTCTTATTCTTTTATAATCGCTTGATAATTCTCTCAACTCTGAAATGGGTATTTCAAAGGGTGTTCTGATGAATGGAAGGAAAAACAAACAGCCCTTTCATTTCCGTTGTTGAAAGAAACAATCTTTAGTTTGATGTAAATTTCAATGGCATCTAGGTATTTTCCAAAAATCCAATAATAACCGGGATGGTATTCGTCAGGATTCGGACCAGATGAATAATCTTCCATGGCAACTGAAAAAATAATTTCATCTCGTAATCTGGCATTGATTCCCAGATCCATGAGTGCCTGCACGTTTTTATGATGTTCTTTGACGAAATATTGACCCTGACCCATCAGTTCCTTAAAGTCTTTCAGGAAATTAAGGATTTGACGACGTAGTTCTGCATCTGAAAAACCTTCCATGTACACCTCAGTTACTTGTCTTTCAAGGGGCTATTTTTAGTGTATCAAATAATACAATATATGTCAATATTTATCAATTGATATGTTTATTAATTGGGAAGTATTGATTAACTAAAATAACTTCATAATTTCGTCCGCCTGGAATATTCGATTTCTCGCATATCCGGTAATTTCTCGAAGTATCCCTGCTTGTTCAAGTTTCGAAAGATAGTTTGTGGCAGTCTTGAAAGGAATACCCAAGCCATCTGATGCCTGTCGGACTGAGAGGATAGGACGAGAGAATAAATAATCTACTACTTCTTTCATACGTTTAGGATTACGGTCTTTATCGATTGTGGGTTGATAGGCAATCCGTATTTCCCGCAATCGCTCCATTCTATATATACCATCGCGAGCTTGTTCACTGACACCTCGCAGAAAGAAACGCAACCAAGGCTCCCATGCTCCTTGTTGAGAAACATCGAGGAGAAGATCATAATATTGCTGCCGATAGCGTTCGATATACGCGCTGAGATTGAGCAACGGCTGCAGTAACAATCCCCACTCACACAACAGTAGCACAATCAGAAGTCTTCCAACCCTGCCATTTCCGTCCAAAAATGGATGGATGGCTTCAAATTGATAGTGGATCATTCCAGCCCGAATAAGTGTAGGAATCTCAGTATCAATATGCATGAATTTCTCCAGGTCATTGAGCGCCTGGTGCATCTCATCTACTGGAGGAGGAACAAAAGGCGCAGAGGAAGGTGTGCTGCCCATTTGCCCAATCCAATTTTGGCTTCGCCGAAATTCGCCTGGTGTTAAATTTCCCCCTCGAACATTTTCCATCAACTTTTCGTGCAATTCACGGATCAGGCGTAGACTGACGGGCAGTGTTTTTAGGCGTTCGAGCCCATAGTCTGTGGCTCTTACATAGTTGTAGACTTCACGTACATCATCAGTTCTTTCAAAGAAAGAAAGTTGGGAGGTCTCATACGTGTAAAGATCCACCAAAGATGCACGCGTTCCTTCAATGCGGGAAGAAATAACCGCTTCATTTCGGATAAAAGGCTGTATCAGAAGCTGTGGAAAAGGGAAAGTGCTGACCAGAGCAGCCAGCCGGCTGAGGTCTCGTTCTGCTTCGGATAAGGTCGATACCAGTGATACCGACCAGGAGATATTCGGCGGTAAAGGGTTAGGGAGGAAAGCCCAGAAACCCTTCGGAGTGAGAATAACTTTCCCTGCCTCCTGGCTGCTAAAATCTTTTGGGTTCATTAATTATTCCTAATTATAACTTAATGTGTAAATATAGCACATTTATATTATCACTTAATGCAACAAGTGTAAATATGGATTTCACATATTTACACTTGTTGAAATTTATATTCAGGATCACTTTCGAATGAAAAAAATGACCACCTCGGTGCGCTTGCGTTGCAGAGGCGTGGTGGGGACATTTAATCTCAATTATTACATCTTTCGACTGCTTAACACTAAATAATCAAGATAAAAAATGGATGATCTGAAATGGAATCACCGCCATTAAAAGTAATGGCAACCCTGGAATTCTATGCAAACAAACCGTATTTTCCTTGACCAAAGACCTAATTGCCAGCCCTATGGTTGCAATCACATGGACAGTCAAAAAAGCAAGAATAAAAGTAATCTCTGGATAGATCAGAATTATGGTCATGGTTGCCACCGCATCCGCTCCACCCCACCACTTCAACTCCCAAGCAACCCAAAAGCCGATGATCGCCAGAGCTGCGAAGGGTGAAGTTTGAATAGATAGATATACACCAAGAATTAATAAGGGAAACCAGGTGATCATTTTCCTGATTTCCTCCCACCCGAATAGCTGGGATATTCTTTCTCGCTCACTTACGGCTGCAACCAAGATGGTAAGCAAAACTAAAGCCCAATTTCCCTGCCAGGTTCGATAAAAACATGCTCCAATAAGCGGGATGATCACCCAGGCACTGTGCGGGATCTCACTTTTACGAATATCAAACCAGGAAATGATTCCCAACCAGACCACTACAAAACCAAAAATAATCCAATTCATGAAATATCCTTTACCTAAGGTTTGATCTGTTCTTCGATACGTCGGATGTATTCTGCGCCACTGGCACAACCACTGGAAAAATTACCTGCGATGCTATTCCAATTGTTAGGATTGCCTGTTTTTCTCAGAGCCTGGTACATACAGCCGACGCCGGCATGATAATTAGCTAAAACAAAACGCCAATAATCTTCATAACTCATTATTGCGGCTGGAGATTTACCAGTTGCTATCTCAATAATTCGAGTGGATTGCAGACAGCTCGCATTGAGGGTCTCCGTCAGAACGTTTATGGCTTGATTCGCTTTATTGAGATCGATTCCACCTGGAGAATTGACATTGGTGGCATCAATTTCTTTCAGAACCATCCCTTGTAATAGCCGTTGAGTTGAAGCATCGAGAAATGGATAGGCAGAATCACAACCCTTTTCTCCAAATGTTTGCCGGCAGATGCTCTGGTAGTATCCTGGCCGCCATCTCAAGACAAGATCAGCGCCATTTTCAGTCATCTGACCCATTCCAACTTCACCCTTCGACCTATTTCCAGCCGGCCAGAATTGTGATTCCACTGCAATCACCGCTTTGACAACCTTCGGTGGCACATCGTTAGTTTGAGAATCAGCCAGGATCGCTAAGTTGAATTGGTTCTGCCAGTTATTGACCTGATCCGAAGTAAGTTCCAGGCCACAACCATTGGCGGAACCATCCGGGTTTAACCCATAACCTGGACAAGTCGAACCGTCCACCAGCCCGGCAGACAACAATTTTTTAGATAAAAAATCATAGCGGTTGGTAGTGGTCAGATCCTTGTTTTGCTCAGCCGGCATCAGCCAATCCGGAATTGAGGATGGGGGTAAGCCATAGGCCGCCTGGCAAGTTCCACCACTATCTGCTTGCACCGGTAGAGTGATCCATCCGATACCGATTACACTCATGAAAACAACCATAGGAATTCGGATTAGGGCCGGCCATTCACGGGATACCATGCCACCTCCCATACAACACTGACTGTCTGATAGGTTTGCCCAGAACTGTCCTGCAACTCCGCCCAGGCGGTCCAGCTGCCTTCTTCAGTAGTACCAAAATTGAGGTCGCCAGAACTTTCGGGAGTGATAATCCAAGATGAACCGCTACGAGATATAGAAAGTAAATTGCCTGATGGGTCTCGCACCCATACCAGAATTGAATAAGGTGGAACACCATTGGAAACGTTCCCGGTTAGAGTTTGTGCAGGCTGTCCCAGGGTAGGCCCGTATAAAAGCAATTTGGCGTAAGTCGCAGAAATCGCTCCACTGAGCGGAAGGACAACCACTACCGTTACCGAATCACTGGCCGATCTCTGCTGATTTGAACAGGTGATGGTATAGGTGTAAGTTCCGGTTGTGACACCTTGAAGGAGATGATTGCCGGCTAGGATAACATTCCCAGTCCAGCTTCCGTCAGAACTGGTCGCAGAGCAGCTGGCTGCATCCTGGCTGATCCAGCTCAAGGTAAAGCTTGCTGGGGAGACAAGTGTCAGTGGGCCATCCAGATTGTTTATTTTCAAATCCACGGTGGGTGGATTAACAACTGTCACAGTCACACTGTCAGAACCCACCGCCCCATGTCCGTTATTACAGGTCATGGTGTAGGAATAGGTACCGGCACTCACCCCAGAAAGAAGCAGAGATCCAGTCAGGCCAGACTTGCCGCTAAGCCCAGCGCTGCCCGTACAATTCACCGATCCCCCGGAAGCGATCCAACTGACTGTATAGCTTGCCGGGGCCACGTAAACTGAAGGAGTATTCAAACCATCCACTTTTACATCAATCGCCGGTAAAGCATAAATAATCGCCTGGCGGGTATCACTTACCGCGGTCACGCCATTCGAACAACTCATGGTGTAAGCCACTGTCCCTGCCGCCTGGCCGCTCACTGTGATTTGCCCATTGAGTTGGGTTTGCCCGGCCAAGCCACCAGAACCCGTACAAGTAGTTACGTTCGAGCTACTCCAGGAGACCGTGTAACTGGCCGGCTCGTTGGCCGTGTAATCGGAGCTTGAAGAGTTGATTTTTACCTGAACGGTAGGGACGCTTAGACTGATCGGGTTGAAAGCCCAGATCATCATAAAATCTTCAAAATCAATATCATCAGAATAGGCAATGCCATGGTAAACCCAATCCCCATCAAATTGGGCATTGTCTCCCCAGCATTGAATCCCCAGAGAATTATCTCCCCAGGCTACCGAAGTGGGCTTGATGAGAGCCGAAGCTGCATTCTCTGAAGTGACGGCTGGATTACGCGCAATCAGATCGTTCAGGACTGACTTGTAAACATTGAACACATTCCAGGTCAGGAAACGGGCGGTTCCGCCCATGGCCACCATAATACTGTTAAAGGGATGATCGCCAATACCACATTCGATGTCCGATCCATTTTGATTGACCACGCGCGGAGGCAGCCAACCCTCGGCCTCATACCAGCCGCTATGCCCGCTCTCCTGTTCCTGTTCATACACGGTAATGCTATATTTCTCACCAGCATTGATACGGATGGGTGTGTCAAAGCGATTGAGCCCGGAAGTGCTGGGGTTCCAGACGGCCTGGTAAGTTCCCCCGCCTGAACCCGATCCTACCCGGGTCAAGGCCACGGTAAAACGGATTTGAGAAATTCCACCTTGCTCGTAGATGCTGAAATAACCGGTATAAGGAGCGATCCAACCGTTATAGACAAATCCAGGAGAAGCGTTTTCATTATGAGCAGGTGCATGCGGATTGCCCGAAGTGGGATGGGCTTCGTGGGCGGAAACCACCCAGTAAGAGAAAACGCTAAGAAGTATTGCCAGTACAACAGCAACGCTAATTTCGATTTTGTTTCTTCTTTTGTTTTGCTTCATTGAGCTACTCCCGCTGCAGCAAAGACAGTTACAGATTTGCCCACAATGCCAAGACGGTCCAACAGCAACCAGTTCACAGGTAGAGTGAGATAAACACCCACGGCCGGCTCATCAGAACTCCAGTCCCCGCGACTGATTCCAAGGCGAACAGGTTGGGGAGGAAAACCTGGGATCGTTCCACCATCGGGTTCGGGTAAAGCACGAATATCCACACCATACCCCACAATTTGCCGAGAATTCATTTCATCCTGGACGATATTTTGTGCTTCAGCAATTGCTGTATCCGCATTCAAACGTATCTCGCCAGTCGCAGAGATGGAATTCCAATCCCGACCGCGAGACACACCGGCCAAGGCGGCTTCTTGCGCTACCTGGTAGGCCCAGTTGCGGGCAGCATATAAGCGATAGATATCCACCAGACCGCTGGCAATTGTGATCAATACCAAAATGAACAACAACCCAATCACAGCTGACTGTCCTTTTCTTTCAAAAATCATCCCATTTTGATTTAATTCATTTATAGGTAATCGGATCACCCCATTTCCATCTATATTTTTTAACGGTAATGGGGTCATGGGTAACGCTCCACAATTCCCCAATGCTGAACCCGGATTGTTAACAGTGATTCAGATAGGAAAGGAATATCCGCCTGGAATGGCGCGGAGGCTTCCAAAATGAAAGTTGTTCCAAAGGAACTTCCTGAAAGCCAGGCGGAACTGCGCTGGGTTCCTGCCACATCAAATACCTGGAGCGTCGTGGCCGTCTCTCCACCCATCACGTTCTGGTTGGTCCCCTCCTGAATCACGCTCTTGGCATAATCCCATTGGGAAGGATCTAGAGATAAGGCGCGAGCAGCCATACCGGTACTGCTGTCCAGAGCCTGCCGAATGGCAACTCCCCGGCTGAGTTCGATGCCACCGAAGATCACCAGTACCAGGATCATCAGCACCAGCAAGGCCTCTACTGCTGCCTGGCCATTGTGATCTTGCCTAAGACCCAATTTCGACGTTGACATCATTGAACTTGACCTTCAAGGTGGTAAAAATATTCCAAAGCGCTCCGCCTACCAGGGTGATAAAGATTGCCAGGACGACAATGTATTCAACGACACTTTGTCCATTTCGGTCATGCAACATGCTTCCTCCTCTTCCCTGAAATGTTCCCTTTTTTATTTGGTTTGAGGAAACGCAACAAATGAGTACAGGTTGGCCAGCCTTACAGGGAAAAGGCTGGCCAACGCGCTAACAAAATATCGGACTATGGATGTGCAGCTGGCACAGCAATGCTGCTGACCCAGGTCGCGATGCTGTTGCCCTCGGTACCGATATTACTCAGGATGGCCCAGACGGCTACTGCGCCCAAAACGACTGCAATGGCCAGCACGACAACGAACTGCGGAATTTCTGAGGCTTTCTTCTCAAACAACATAAACGTTCTCCTTTCCCCTCGCGTTTTGTGCAGGGGCACTAAAAAGATGGATAGAAACGCCCTCTACCTCAAAGCGATAGCGGGACTAGAATCCGCCGCCAATCGACACCCCGGCAAGAGTCTGCAGGATGCGGTCGACAAGCGGGTAAAACAACAAGATAACAATTGGACCGAGCAGGAGCGGCATGGCCAGCAAGGTAATACGCGTGGGTAACTGCTGCATCTGTTCTTCAGACTGGTAACTGATCTCTTCATTCAAATCTTCTATAACGCTGGCAATGGCTTGATCTACATCGGTAACTCCTCCAGATTGCTGAGCAGCTTGGACACGTTGCACTACACGCAGTAATTGTGGGGAGTTCAAATCATCCGCTATCTGGTTTAACAAATCCAAACCACTATGGGCAGAACTGCCTTTCAACCGTTTCTGTAAACGTTGATAAACAACTGTTGTTTCCACGGTGGTCTTGGCCAGGCTTTCCAAACCCAACAAGAGAGATCCCTGCAGGCTCATATGCAGACGCACATCGATCAGAAACTGACGAATCTGCCCGGTCATGAAGCGTTTGCGTTGTTGGATCAGATATTTCTTTGCTAACCACACCAAGGCAGGTAGCGCCAGGAAACCCAGCCGAATACCGGGAAGGGACGGGCCCAAAGTCACCAAGAGGATCAGACCGGCTAAAGCCGCACCTGCATAGAGAACTTTCCAGGGAATATCAGCCAGTCCTAAAATAACTTCTTCTGAATTTCTGTCTGTGTTTTGATCTTTGCCACCC
>Ga0224522_1000336_pt1 | contig 17422 bp, 16 predicted proteins | sample CFST25metaG_FD_182733 | JGI IMG/M metagenome (GOLD analysis project Ga0224522, IMG submission 182733) | Peat soil microbial communities from Stordalen Mire, Sweden - C.F.S.T25 | ecosystem: Environmental > Terrestrial > Soil > Wetlands > Peat | place: Sweden: Norrbotten County, Stordalen Mire...
AAAGCAGATGAATATAAAGACCAGAAAACTCCCCAATAAATAGGTTTTCGGTTGACACAAACCACAAATGACGTACCATCCATTGGGACAACAAGATTAGAAATTCGGCTAGAGGCATCATCGGTTAGCGTAAGCTGATGCTTAGAGGAATTGTAGGAGACGATGTCGCTTGTTGCGATAAGGGGTGTATTTGCAATTTTTATCTGGTTCAAGGCTGGCATTTTAACCCAAGAGATGTTGTCTTGGGTTAAGTAAATAGCAAAGCCGTCATGGTTCGGCTGGGAACAACCGGCTAAGACACAAAGAGCACAGATAGTGGCAATAACAATTAAGATTAAACCGATGCTACAAAACAACTTTTTCATTTAGTCTCCGTAATTATTTTAATTCATAATTAATAGCGCACCCAGAAGATTGGGTTAAATATTACCTTTGTCTCAAAATCAATTATTAATATTGATATTGGTCTGGTGGTTGATTTACCATATGCCTTATCAAATATTTAGGATAACCCCGTAAGACTAAAAGGCATCATATTCATCCTTGTGACCATGGTATTTATTAGTCAAAAGAATGTTATTAATTTGTAACCGTGAAATGCACCACCACTACTGCACCCCACTCATCACCGGCGACAACGGTATAAACGCCTGGCTCAAAGTTAGTAAAAGTCGCACCTACATTGTTGCTTGCCCAATAACCGGTTGGCGCCGGTTCAAATTCCGCATTCATTCCTGCTGTAAAGACGGCGGTAGATTCGGACATCTGAAATACCGCAGCGCTATCGCTTAGTGGTTGAAAAACATAAGAAGAGATATCAGTTAGAATCATAGGGCAATGGTATATGCCAGGCTCGAAAATCTGAAGTGGGGACGCAGATGAAATGTTCGCCGCGGTATAATTTCCTTGAAAGACGGCTATACCGAAAGGATAGTTGAGCGGGCCGCAAGGATCGACTCCTAATCCACTAATTGTCCATTTTGCAGATGAAGTGATTGTATTAGTTTTCGACAGTGTATTCTTTTCATCAATATCTATGCCGACTTGCTGACCCGATTGATAAGTTTTCGAATCAAGGGAAAGAGATAGCTCAAGACCACTTACAGATTTGGATGAGGCCGAGTTACCATTATTAAAGGGCGTCGTTGCAGTAACAGTATTCACGTTAACAGCCATCAATATTTGTTTGGAAGCTATCTTTTTCGAGTTATCGGTTACCATGAAGGTTACAAACGCCGGATTTGTTGCAATAATTGGTGTACCTGAAATAACACCAGTAGTGGGGTTAAGCTGCAACCCTATTGGTAGTGTTCCTCCAGTGACAGACCATATATAAGGAGGCGACCCACCCTGCACTTCAAGTGTATGCGAGTATGCAACACTTTCAGTCCCTTCCGGTAGTGAATTTGTCGTGATGGTGGGCGTTTTTGATGCAGAACAACTGGTGGAAAGGATTAGCCCAATCAATGCTAATGTAAGCGAGACCATTATTATTATTTTCTTCATTTTCTTGCGCTCCTGAGGCTGGCCTGGTCCAGACAAGTCAATTAATGTATATTTTGAAAATCTAATTGAATGGGTGTATTGATAAACTGTAAATACAAGATACCGCAACCAAAGCAATTGCAATTATCAAACAGGATATTAGTATTAATCGCGAATCCCTTTTGGAAACGCTGTAGCCAAAGAATGTGGATGTCAATATCGGAACAATTATGGCAATTAACAACCCTATTATCAGGTCCGGTATAGACATGCTTCCTTTCCAGCGGTAATACCGGATTAATACGTCCACTAATGGCGCGTAAAGAACGACAAAGCAAATTGCGCCTGCGGTTACCCCCCACCATCGATTTTTCGCAGATATGTTATTCACAATTACCTACCATCCAGAATTTATAATCTCACACAGGTTGAATTGAGTGTGATTCCTCTGGTTATTCCTTATGTTATAACGAATAAATCGCTCAAAAGTTAGTAAGGTTTTAAAAAATGTGTATATAAGAATCCAGATCCGGAGCACTAAGGAGGACTGCTTTGGTTTGTGCTCCAGTTAAAATTTACAACGTAGTTATGATTCCCCTGTGGAGCAATTAAGGAAGCCGTTCCACTGATAGTGAATTCTGTATTGCCTCCAGCTAACACTTCCACCACATTACTGCTGGCGGGTACGAAAGGGCCTTGAAGGCTAAAAACAATATAATCGGGAGGACCTCCTGGAACCAACACAACCCATAAGTTCTGCGAACCTGTGTTATCCAATCGTATTGTGGCTGTTTTTGTTTCACCGGGAGCAAAGGACACAGTCCATTTTCGGGAACTGCTATTCCATGAACCGTCTCCGCTAACAAACGTCCATTTTATTGGGCCGCTTTCGTAACCTGTACGGAAGATGCAACTGGTCATCAAAATCAACGTAGATATGAAAGTAAAGGCCAATAACAGAATTCTCTTTTTCCGCATCATATTAATCTCTTAATCAAATTTTTTGAAATCGCTATCCGTCGCATTATTGCGAAACCGTGAAATGAACCACCACCAATGCGCCCCATTCATCGCCGGCGACAACGGTATAAACACCAGGGTCAAAGAGGGTAAAAGCCGCACCTATATTGTTGCTCGCCCAGTAACCCCTTGGCCCCGGTTCAAATTCAGTATTCATTTCCATATTATTAAAGACTGCGGTAGATTCGGACATCTGAAACACCGAAGCAGTATCACTTAATGACTGAAAAACATATGAAGAGATATCTCCTATAATCATAGGGCACGTGTATGTGGCAGGTTGATAAATCTGGAGTGGAGTCGCAGATGAAACATTCGCCGCTGTATAGTTTCCCTGAAAGATTGCAAAGCCAAAAGGATAATTGAATGTTCCACAAGGCCCAACTCCCAATCTGCTTAGTGGCCATTTTGCAGATGCAGCGATTATGTTAGTTGTTTTAAGCGTATTCTTTTCATAAACCGCAATATTGACTTGCTGACCTTGTTGATATGTTTTCGAGTCAAGATAAAGCGATAGACTCAGACCACTTGCAGATTTGGATAAGGCAGTGTTGACATCGTTAAAGTTTGTTATCGTTGTGGTAGACGTTGTGGTGGTGGGGTCAACAGTCATTAATATTTGTTTGAAGGCTATCGTTTTCAAATTGTCGGTCACTTGGAAAGTTACGAAAGATGGATTTGTTGCAATAATTGGTGTCCCTGAGATGACACCGCTCGTAGGATTAAGCTGCAACCCTATTGGTAGTGTTCCTCCAGTGACAGACCATATATAAGGAGGCGACCCACCCTGCACTTCAAGTGTATGCGAGTATGCAACACCTTCAGTCCCTTCCGGTAGTGAATTAGTAGTAATTGTGGGGGTTTTCGATGGGGTGCAACTGGTGGAAAGGATTAGTCCAACCAGTGCTAGTGAAAGCACAACCATCCTTATTGTTTTTTTCATTTTCTTGCGCTCCAGTAGCCATTATCGGTCCTTTGTACAAATCTTGCAATTAGGACTTGCAATTTCAATTACACTATGGCATTAACTTTTAGTTTGTCACAGTTTATATCATGGTATCATGAAATCTCTGGTAAACTGCCGACAATTCGTCGACATTTTACCGACAAATCACCGATAATTTACTGACAACTTGCCGAGTTACCGGCGCATTGATTGTTATTAAAATTCACGTACATCTTAACTAAAACCAAAGAAATTGGTAACTGTTTTTCGTTGCTAAGTTGTGGGCGAAAACCAGTAAATGAATCTCGAAGTATAATAAGTTATTTTAATAAGATCGGACACGTCTGAGAAGGAATGAGTGGTTGCTTTACCAAGACGTTTCTAAGAAATTTCTTTAAAACGATATCCTACACCACTAATAGTCAAGACATATTTAGGATTTCCCGGGTCGACCTCGATTTTTGCTCTAAGTCGTTTCAAGGTGACTTGAACCAGCTCCTTTGCGTTCCCATATCCCTTACCCCAAACTGCATCAAGAATTCGTTGATATTCCAGAACTGTTCCGGCGTTGAGAACAAGTTCCCGAAGCAATTCATATTCTTTCGGCGTTAGTTCGACTTCTTCACCTTTCAAAGTGACGTGTCGTTTAGCAAGATTAATCAACAATTGCCCATCGTTAAAGTCAACTTTATCAATAACGCGGGACATTGTTTTCCTGCGCCGGAGCACCGCCTCGACCCGCGCCGTCATTTCTGCTATTTCGAAAGGTTTGGTTATATAGTCATCTGCCCCAAGCTCAAGTGACTCGACCTTATCAACGGTGTCTGTCCTGGCGCTAAGCATGATAACGGGTATGTCTGAATTTTTACGAAGCTGTCGCAAAACCTGGAAGCCACTCATAACAGGCATTGCAATGTCGAGAATAACCAAGTCCGGAGATTCTGTTTCTATCATACTTAGAGCTTCACGCCCATCAGCCGCCTCCAGAGTATGATACCCGTTTGCTTGCAAAGCTTCCTGCAACAAACTCCTTATATCTTCAATGTCATCAACTACTAATATCTTCTCATACATAAATATTTTTCCAATCGTTCTCTGGTCTTTTGATTATACTCAAGAATCCTGAGCTGGTACCGCCACAAAAAACGTTGACCCTTTCCTTAACTCGCTCTCCAACCAGATTTCCCCTCCCATTGCTTTGGTCCATTCTTTAGCAATATATAGACCCAATCCGCTCCCTTTTATATTTCGGGTCTCCGGTCTTTGTATGCGATGAAATGTAGTGAACAGCAAGTCTCGGTCCTCGGGTCCGATTCCAATTCCCTCATCAATAATACTTATTACTACGCGGTGACTGTGCGGTTCATGACGCGCAGAAAGTTTAATGGTCCCGCCGTCTGGACTGTACTTGACCGCATTACTCAACAAGTTTCCGATGACTTCTCCAAACTTATCACGGTCCACCAGAACAGTTGGCAAGCTTGGCTCGATATCCACAACAAATTTATGTTTATTGGTACTTTCCTGTGCCATTACGATCCGGTCTTCAAAAATGTCAGACAACTTCACTTTCTCTAATCTCATGATCATTTTGCCGGATTGAATACGGGTGACGTTTAAAAGATCGTCTACCAGGAAGGTAAGTTTCTGACTATTATCATGAATGCGTTTTAGCCACTGTTTTCGAGTCGCTTCCGGAGGATCTTTGTTAATTAATAGTTCAGTGTAACCTAAAACAGACGTCAAAGGAGTGCGTAACTCATGAGACACAACAGAAACAAAAGTGTCCCGTGAGCTGATATCATGTGCCAGAATTGCGCTATATAAAGATACGCTAGCTACCGAGGCAATACCTTCCAGAAGAAATAAGTCATTTGACGAAAAATCTTGTCTTGAGTTCTTTGGAGAAAGGCAGAGAATTCCGATTTCCTTTCCTCCAGCCACGAGGGGAATCAGGTACGATAGATTAACATCCACATTCATTGCTGAATTGGGGAACTCAATCCTGCGATCACGCTTAGACAATAAAGATAGCAATCTTTTCTGATTGTTAGCATCGATAAATATGCCCATCGAGGCACTGACTTCAAAGGCTCCGTTTGAATTTTTTAAATACAAACAACCTCCGCCTAAATTCAAAGCTTGGACCGTGGCGCCGACAATAAAGCGCGATACATCCGAAAAATCTTTAGCGGAATTCAGCAAATTATTTAGGCTCTTAATTATCTGTCGATAATCGTACCGGTCTTTATAGAGATATTTGTCTACCACGAACTCGACCCCATTTTTTACCGGACCGAAGAGCGCTGTGGCAATGCCACCTAAGACCAAGCTTATGACGATTTCTTGAGGACTTCCCAGGCTCTTTTGAAAGGCAATCGTAGTAAGAATACCCGCGGAAACAATGGCTGCCATTATCAATGTGATCAAGCCATAAATTACACTTCTTCTGATTACCAGGTCAATGTCCATTAGTTTCTGATTAATAATGGAATATCCCAACGCAATTGGTATGAACACGATGAACAGAACGCTGAATCCTCCCGGTATGATGGCTTTTCCCTGCGCCCAGATAGCCTGAGGAAGAACGATCAGGATCAATATAGGTATTAAAGCGGCAAGGCAACCGAATAACACAATTTTCATTTGTTGTCGTGTTCTGACGGAGACCACTCTGACATAGTTGAAGACCGAGACGCTAATTGCTGCTGTGAACCCTAATGCGTATTCGAATAATCTCAAAGATCGATACCACATTACTGGTTGTCCATTGGCATAACCTATTATTGGGAAGAGCGCCAGGGTTATCAATGCCGGCAGGTAAATTAGATATACTCGGGGATTTCCACGCAACCAGTTTCTCTCCTCGGGAAGGATGAGAAAAAGATGCACAAGAAGCCATGGACCTATTAGAGTAGCAGCTATCTCAAAATAGGTTGCCGAGGTAATTTCACGTGATCCAGCCAGATTTGCGCTTAAGACTAATCCTAATGCGAGACTGCACAGGAATAACAGATTTGCCGCCGCATCCTTAGGTTTCTTGAAGAATACGTAATATCCCACAATCCAAAATACAAGGCTGACGAAAAACTGGGTTGACAATTCGATGATTGATGCAGCAGATTGAGAACCCCCAACGACTGAAACTGCTTTGGAGTGTCCTTGAGCATCAACAACGGTCAACTGGTTAATTAGTGTATCCCAAACCGTGCCGGCTTTATCGTATTTCTCTAAGAATATTTGTGCGGGCTGGCCATTGATTTCTATTGGTTTGTCTCCCACAGTTATGCCATAAGATTTGGCGAGTCCGGCGTCATCAATTTCATCGACAATCCAACCCTGTGGGCTTTTAGAAAGTACAACCCCGATATAGGGACTTTTCGCACTTAAAACAAAGAAAGTTAGCGAAGCAGCCAAAATGCATAAGCCAAATAAGAAGAGCAGAAGCCATTTTATTCCGTTGCTTTTAAGTTGACTCATTTGAACTCCATCAGAACCAGCTGGAAACTTATTCAATGCTTAGTATTAAAACCAGCTCTTCTGATCCATCTCTTGTTCGCTGTTTCCAGATCTCAATTCTTGCTTGTCGAGTAATATTCAAGAACCAATATTTTAGAGGGGGCAATTACGTGGGTCGTTATCCCGCTTCAGTCAAAGCCCGGAAAAATTGGAAATAGTCCGCTGCTTTCCTTTTTTATCTTCAAATTTATTTACCGCCTCATCTGACTGGCATACTTTCAAACAGAAATAATAGCTATCGCTGTTAAAATTGTCCGATTCATGGAAGCTTATTCATTGTCACTTTTTCCGGCTATCCGATTTGTGCGGTAGCCGGAATTTTAGTCATAACCCTTATTTTTTTGTAACTCGAACTTTCGTATCTGTCGAGTTTTGATGGAGCCAAATATCTATAGCTGCTTTATCGAATCTCCATTGATGTCCCACCCTGATCGCTGGGATGCCTCGTTTGTCAACCAAACGGTATATCGTTTTTTCGGCTACCCGCAGGTAATCAGCCACTTCTTCTAGTTTCATTAGTTCTGCCATTCAGTCGTTTCTCCAATCACAATTTAAAATATAGTTGATTTCGGACTTGATGGTTGAATATGCTTTGGGTAATCACGGCTTATTCAGGCAAGTATACACGCCGATTAAGCTACGAATCGTTATTACGGATGCAGACGGCAACATTAGTCCCGTTTTTTCCAATCTAATTTATCGTTACCGTTGGCTATTTGTTAATGAAAATTGAATTGAACATACCATTATATGTGATCGCATACCACAGTACACTAAAGTCCGTTAAACGTCAAGTTTTGGGATGCAATCCTGAGTCTCACTGGAACTCGAATAATTCAGTGACTACATTATTCTGATTCGTGTTAAAAATCACTTCGGCATAACGACGTCTTGCATATTCCCTTATTAAAAAATTAATACGTATAAGTCTTGATGATGTCGGTAAAATGTCGGCAATTTGTCGGTAAAATATCGGAGAATTGTAAGCGCCGCGATAAAGATTCCGTGCTATTATACATTTATTATATGTAATAAGAGCTATAATCGTTTTAAAATTCACGCCGCTTAGAAATTAGAATTTGGAGCAATTTATTGCAAAGCCAAACGCCCTCAAGTCCAGAAACGGAAAAACCAAAGAAAAGACATGGATGTCTTGCGGCTTGGTTGACCGTGAGCATTGTTTTCAACATCATCTTCACGATCCTTTATGCGGTTGGAACGGGTGTAGTTGGAGTAGTTGGAACGGGTGTAAGTGAATCGTCCAAAGATTCTCCAGCTTGGGCAATCCCTGTATTGATACTACTGTTGGTATTTGAAATTATTTGCATTCTTGCATTGTTCGCTTGGAAGAAATGGGGATTCTGGGGCTTTTGTGCAATTAACTTGATTGGGCTTATTGTTGATATCGGTCTGGGCATAAATATAGTATGGCCATCAATTACTGTATTGGTCAGTATAGCAATATTATTTGGTGTGCTCCATATCGGGCAGGATGATAAAGGCTGGCCTCAACTTGATTAATATCGGATGGAATACAAGATGGTATCGGTGATTATCTATAATAAAGATTTGTATTTTCTAAGAATGTTCCTAGAATAAAGTTACTATCGGTTATCCAGAAGTATCCCATAATAAGAGGAGGTTTGAATGAAAAGATTAATTTTGCTATTTATGGCCATTGTTTCGATAATGACTATATCTTTGAGCGCCTACGGCTGCGCCGGTCTAACAGACCAGCAAATCGTATCTAAAATAATTGACACATCGAACAACGTAAAATCGTTCAAATTCGGAATGGATCTTTCTGAGAATATGGGAAACATGAACGTTAAAGAAACAGGTATCGCATCTGTGAATAGTATCACCCAGGAGTTGTTGATGAATACCACATTGGTAATTGATAGTCCTCCCGGAGGCACACAGACCGATACAATGGATGAATACCTGACCGGCGGTTATTTATACATAAAAGACAATACAACAGGCACAGATTATTGGACAAAAATAAAAGTCGATGAATCACGTTGGACCGCTGAGGACCAACTGGCTCAACTAACAGAATTTTTGCAATCAGCGACCAGTATCGCCAGGCTCGATGACGAAACAGTAAACGGCTTGGATTGTTACGTCTTTCAGATTACTCCTGATATGGCGGAGGTGTTAAAGTGGATTCAATCGCAATCTCAATCAACTAACGAATTACAGAACCTGAACCCAGATGTATTCAAATCAACTACCTTTAAGGTGTGGATTGATAAAAAGAGCCTGCTCCCGCAAAAAGAGAACATTGATCTCACGATGGAAATAACTCCCTCTGATATAACCGGCACGACTACTACGCCAAATGATGCAATAACATTGACGATGAGCGGAGATATTACCTATACGGATTACAACATCCCTGTGACAATTGAGTTGCCAACAGCTGCTCAAAATGCCGTAGAAATAGAAATACCTCAACCGTAACCAATAAAAGATCTTCGCACTATTATTCATGTTAACAAAAAAGGACAATAACAAATTTTCATTAAGCCGGTAATTCCTAGGGGTTTCAGTAGTTGGGAATGAATATATATATAATATGGTTAATCATTTTGTGGGGAGTTTGACATGATGGGTCTAGGCATTGGCGGAACGAATTTTCTAGAGTTTATAATTAATTTTTTATTAACGGTATTATTCTTGAGTGGTCTAATTGCCTTAGGTGTATGGTTTTTTAGCAAATTAAGCATAAACGGTGATAGTTCAAACAGGCAGACTCCCATCAGCATTCTAAGAGAGAGATATGCAAAGGGTGAGATAACTAAGGAACAATTTGAGCGAATTAAAAAGGATTTAAATTAAGGACACACCAGTCCAAGAGAATGAAACGCCATGAATTTTTCGGATATTGGAATCTAATATAATAATTCGGGTTACTCAGATTTAGTATATCGGTATTCATTTTTTCTGGTTCTCACACTCCTAAATAATTGCAGTGCTCGTTTAAGAAGATCCTTATAGGAGTTTTATTTTGAAGGTTTTCTTGCAAATTATTGGTTGGGAGTGTTAATTATAGCGTTGGCCGTCTCTATTGCATATGGGGTTGGTAAAATGTCGGCAATTTGTCGGTAAAATATCGGAGAATTATAAGCGTCTTGATAAAAATTCCGTGCTATTCTTGATTAGACTTATCAACTTATATTGTTCGCCCTAATAAATTCGAACGTAAAATTGACAATAGACCTCGAACAACGAGGCTGAGAATGCAAAACATAATGAAATGTCAACCCATAATATGCTTTTAGATCATCATGACATAGGAAACCAGATCGAATGGCCATGATCGACAAGGAGCTCATGATTGAAGCATCTCCTGGGAAAATCTTCAATTTCGTTATAAGACCGAGCAATCTCACGAAGCTCTGGCCAAGCCTGATGGAGATAAAGAACGAGAAATTATTGTCCAATGGGGGATATTGTGCTGATTGGAAATATAAAATGGCCGGAATACAGTTGAAAGGTAAATCCGAATGCGTTGAGGTTATGGCTGATAGATGGTTTTCTGTTAAAATTGCTGGTTCAGTAGATTGCCTAATAACATGGACATTTCGCAGTAAGGACGGTATTAGAACAAAGGTAACTTTTACGGCTGATTATCACATTTCTTTGCCGCTCATAAATCGCTTGGCTAGGAATGTTATCGTCAAAATGAACGAACGCAAATCGGATGTAGTGTTGGATAACCTTAGAGAAATCTTAGAAACGTGCTAACTTTTATTTTGCTATGACGTTAAGTAATTAAAGCCCGTAACAACAAATTAAGCATCAATAAATCTATTGAATAAGGATATAATAGTTTGCAATCACATATTTTCAAGAAATGTTCGGGCATGCCAAAACATGTATTACCATTAGAGGTCGATTGGTTATTGAGAAAGTGAAGGGCAGCAGACATTTTCTTTGAGGAGCTGGCATTTGTCAGGACTGAGAACTAAGGTTACCGCCTTTATAGCAATGGCGGCAATTATCGCGTCAGTGGTCATACCAACCACGGTAAGAGCCGATGGCGGCCCGATGGTTGATCCTTTGCTATTCGCACAACTGAAAGAGGGACAACAAGTGGCCGTTATAAGACTACAGGATAATAACACGGCATCAGTGGATCTTTTTGTTTCTATTCTTGACAAGACTGGTGAATCGCATGATGTAACTTACTTCGTCCCGCTTGGAATAGGACCTAGTAATTTTCAGGTAACTCAAGAAGACTCCGTTTTTTTCGCCAATTCCCAAACTGCGGACCTGGACCAACTTATTTTTCAGAATTACCAGCAGAATCAGCAATTTTTAGAGGGTTTATTTGCGGGTGCATTGCTGACAAATGGCGTCTGGTTAACGCCGCTCTGGCTGCCAATGCTGTTGAGCAGTTGCTCTTCTCCGGGGGCACCTGTAGCTACGTTTACAACAGCAAGCTCACAGATTAATATCTTCAACATCAATGAGACAACTGACCTGGACGCACTTATCAGCACCACAGGGCTCGATCCTTCAGTAAAAGATGCCTTATCACGTCTTAAGGGGCAGCAGATTGCCGTCATCAGCTTAAAGACCAGTCCTTTTACTTCGTCAGGGACAACGTTGCCTAGCGAACCAGGACTCCATCTTTCGTGGGTAACATCACTTACTACTTCCAAGAAAGGGCAGACTTACGCATATCCGCTTGGTACCGGTGCTTCCTGGGCTTCGCCGATCGTGATGACCAACGTGTATGTCGTAGCACCACAAGACCTTAATTTTGAAGTGCAATACCCCAAACTCGGGATAAATCGTTCGGGATTTGTGCAGAATGGGGGGAAATATGAGCCGAATATCGCATCTTATACCAACGTGTCTGCCTACGCTGTCGATGATGGTATGGGGCAATTATTAAATAATGGTATCCCAGCTCCCTCAACGATGAGAGTCTGGCGCGTTACATATACTAACAGTAATTCGACTAAAGATATCATGATTACCGTTAATCCGAACCACGGCACCTCTTTCGGAACGTATCTTCGGAACAAAGGTCCGGGAATTGCATTAATTATCGGGATTTTGGTTGCCATTCTATTCTGGATACTGGCATGGTATTTTCTTGCACCGAGGTTGGTGGGTAAGAATAAACGCATCCGGGGATTGTGGCAAATGTCGTTGCCCTATCTTGGATTGAACCTGGTACTATTCATACCGGGAGGTATTCTATTACTTTTCTTTTACTTTGGAGTTAGGATAATACCTCTAGTCCTTTTGGTACTCCTCTTCGGTTTTGCAAGCATCCGTGTTTTCGTTCCCAATCAACGCGAAAGGCTGAAGGACGCATCCGGCAAAGCTTTTAAAATATTCTTCGCGATTACAGCGACCAGTGGCGTTGCCTACCTGCTTTTTGCTGTGGGTTATGCCTGGTTGGTGAGAGCAATTTAACAGAGCTAGCGTCCGAGAATAGTGAACATTAGTGCCAGGGTAAAGAATCAGAGCGGATAAGAAATGAAATATCGAATTAGAACGATTATCGGACTGACGTTAATGCTCGTCGTGTTATTGGTGTCTGTAAGTTGCGGAAATTCCACTACAGCGCCTGCCATGTTTTTCCGCCATTTACTACTCGAAATGTCCCGCTTCCTGCGCCTGTGCCGTGGTCTAATATACCGACATATACAGAACAAACCTATGAAATACATGCAAAGGTTGGCGAAGAGTTTGCAATTGGGATGTTTGCAACGATGCAAATTAACTTCGGAGAATCGAATGACCAGAGTTTTATCAATGAAGAAGATGACCAAATGGTCCCATATCAGCCTAGCACACTCAACATGTATGGAACTGAGTGGTTTATGTTCAAGGCAATTAAAAAAGGGGTCATTGAGATGTATTTCAATTATCCGTTAGAATATACGAAAGTATTTAAAATATCTATTAATTGAACCTGATACGGAATGAGAATGGCAATGATAAGGGATAAGAACATGAATATAAAGAGCAAACGGACGATCATGGCAGCAGCACGCAGGGTAATATTTGCGGGGGTAATACTACTTGCAGTCTGGTTGATACTCCTCGCACTGAAGGAAAGATTTCCTTTAGCGAGATTGAATTTGACCACGAACCTGATGCCTGCAAATTCACCATCATCGATAATTGGGCAGAATCTTGGTGCGACATTGGGCACAATCGCATTAGTTGGATTAATGAGTCTGGTTACTGCTGGAATACTTTTATTCATCGGTAGGCTCATCGGTCGATTAACTAAAAATCCCGGCTGGTTAGTAAAAATAAGAGACGTCTTAAGATTGGCGCTGATCAGTGCTGGGGCTAGTATTCCGGTATTCGTAATGGGCGCTATCTTTCTTTTTTACCTTAGTAGACTCCAGCCGCAACCCTCTCACTCAAATATAATTTTCTGGTCGGCATTTTTTTGTTCGATGCCACTTGCTTGGCTACTGGTCCAAACAGGACACGGCATACTAACAAACCAAACAGAAAATATCTCCGGTTTAAAACAGATTTGGCATGTGGGTATCGGGTTATTCATTAGGTTGCTCAAATTAATAGGATTAGTCATCGTCATTACCATCTTCGCTGTGCACTTGACCTCACAACCAGGATTAAGTAAAGAGCTGATAAATAGTTTAGGACAGTTCAACTACCCGGTAGTCTTTGGTATTACATGGGTCTTCGTTGTTATCACCGTGGTAGTGAAACTGATTGCGGAATTAATCGAGATTGCTTACAGATATTTCGCCCAGCAAACAACTTTAATCGAACCGGTTTCTGAAAAGCCGATTGTAAAACATGGAATACCTAAAGGATGGTTGATATTCTCTCTGGGACTCTGCGCTTTTATCGTCCTCTTAGCGGTAGTTGGACCGTTACTGGCTCCCAATGGGAATAAGATTAGCCTGCTTAACATTCTGCAATCACCATCCGCCAAACACTTGCTTGGAACTGACGAACTGGGGCGTGACATCTTGGGCCAATTGCTCTCCGGAATCAGAACAGATCTGTTAATTGGCTTGGCATGCGCTGTTGTTGTGTCTGTTATCGCCGGCGGTTGGGCAATGCTGGCGGCTTACTTCAAAAGTATGGGTAACTGGTTGGGCGATACGCTCGAGGACATAGTGATGTTGCCGCGAGATATAATTTGTGGGTTTCCGTGGCTTGTTTTACTTCTTCTCCTGATGCTCTTATTGGACGATCACAGCATCACGTATGTTGCTTTGAATGTGGGCTTGGTAATGCTCCCCCACACCGTAGGAATGATACAGGAGGGATACCGTTCCACACGAAATGGTAAAACCTGGTTGAAAAATGTGCTGCGGTCAATTCCGGTAATATTTATCTTCACAACCGCAGGAGTTATATTATATATCTCCACCATCACCTACATGGGTTTCGGAATCAGTCCAGGTATTGCAGAACTCGGAACGCTTGTAAACACCGGAAACGCCTATGCGCAGCAAGTACCTTGGTTGGTACTAAGGCCGATAATAATTTTATCTCTAATTCTATTAATATGGGTGATGACCGGTGACGCGATGTTGGAAAGGCTTGGTTTCCGATCCAAAGCGGTTTGGTCGAAGACCATGGAATAAGGACAAGCTCATCTATAAGATGGTTCGTTCAGAGCGGCGAAATTTCATTGGGAGTGGGGAGGCAGATAATATGAGCAACGGCTTATGATAATACTGGTAATAATATTTAAGACCAGACAGGCTGCATAATTCCATCCATAGGGACTGATAATTAGATAAAGGAGAACAATGTCTGATTCTAAAATAGATCAAAATAATGGCAGATTTTTAAAAACTGAGACAACTCCGGAAGATGTAAAAATGTATGAGTTATACCTCGAAAGATTGGGAAACGAAGCAGATTTGATTTGGCGCAGATTTCAAGTATTTTGGGGGGGGACTTCCGTACTATTTATAGCAATGGCATTCCTACTGACTTCGTCTTTTCATGGTCAAAATGGGCAATCATTTTCATTTGGTTTTTCTTCGTTCGATACATGGAAACTGGTATTGGATATTTGCCTGTTGGGTTTAATCAGTTCCGTTTTTTGGGTACTAGCATCTATTAATAGTAATCGTCGGCAGAAAGTTATCAGTAACGCGATAAAGGATATTGAAAATGATATTTTTGTTCATCCGGAGCAAACAGGAATCGGGCACAGAATTGCCGAGAAGCAGCCCGGTTTTAATGGTTTAGAGATAGCACACATTAGTATATATTTAAGTTGTTTATATGGGGTTATATTTATCGTACTAATTTTCATTACTTCCCGAATGTGCGTATAACAATCTGACGGATTGTGTTTAACCCGCCAATTGTTCATACGATTATGACGGCATCATTGACATATCGATTTTATCGTAATAAGATTGTATAATTTATGAAAAATAACAAGGTAGTCAAATTGTAGCAGTATGATAAAGCGTTTTTGGCCATTAGTAAACCTAACTTTATATGAATATATTCGTTATAATAGGTATCAGCTAAACGCAGGAGTCTGTGCATGAAAAAGAATTTAGGCAAAATATTACCGGCATTAATTTTTATAATGATAAGTGTGATGGTTCTAATTGCCTGCCAATCAAAGACAAATTCTTCAGTTACAAACCAACAGCCGCTTGAAGTTGTATCTGTTCAGGCACCTATGCTGCCGATTAATTATGGCGGACCGAATGTTGAAATAATCCTAAAAAATGTAGCCAACGAACCTGTAGTTTCTTTAATGGCTGTTTTCGATAATTTGGGGCCTCCCTATTTCTACTTTAACTTTGATGTTGGCACTTCGAACCCTTTGCTACCTGGTGAAAGTGTTAATCGCACTCAGGCATTAATGAATGCAGGATTTGGCGATGGAGTTTTATATCCTCTTACCATGACAGGAACTCTGCAAAGTGGTGCAACGTTTTCTTACACAAAGCAGGTGAAGATTGTAGAGCCAACTAATTAAGGGCACCCTTAACAATTGTGCGAACAAGGTATTGATAAATCAAATAAGAAGGAAGATAGTTATTTCAAGGATATTGTTCAGAGAAATAATCATACGCACAAAGCTAGATAAGAATGAATTATGTTTAAAAAGAAATTGTGGCTATTAGGTATTTGTATGCTTTATATTCTGGGTATATTGGGGTTAATAGAATATCTCATTATTATGCCCGATAAGGCTACAACATCAACAATTGTAAAAACGTCGGTTATAACGTCAGCGCCGGCGACAACACAGACTACAACTTCTACGCCTAATAATTCCGTTATTCTATCCACTGCAACCCCTTCTACTCTCACTTCGGCTACAACCCTATCAACCACGACACAAAGTGCCTCATCATCTCCAGCCATTGAATCAACAATTGATTCCGTGGTGCAGGTATGGATAATTGACCCAAGTACAGGCTCCAAGAATTTTGAGGCTCTTGGGGTGCCGGTTGGAGACGGCACAACTATCCTGACTATCATTGATTATGAGGATTACACGCCTGCAAACGGGGACATAGAAGTAACAACTCAAAATAATGAAACATTTTTGGCCTCAATCCAGGCAATCGACGCCCGTACCGGTGCAACCCTGCTGAAATTGGATTCAGGCAGTTTAGTACCAGTGGCTACCAGAGATCCGGCAACGCTCAAGACAAATGAACCGTTAATTGTTTGGGCACAAATCAATTCTAACCCTGTTCCGGAAGCTACCAACGTGATAGAAGGACCCGATACATCTAACTCAGTACCTCTTTATTTTGGAGTTTATCTGCCCGACGGGGTCTACAATGGAGGTATAACCCAAGGGGCAGTGGTAACAGACCAAAACGGCAAAGTGCTCGGACTAGAGGGTGTTTACGATTATAGACTCGTTATAATCCTGGGACCCATTGGTCGAATCCCTCCCATAATAAGTATTGATAGTGCTGCGGAATTACTTTCCCCATTTGCTAATCTGCAACCGTGGGCCAATGGTCCATATCTATTCACCTCCAATGTAGTTGGAAATTATATCGGAAGTTATGACGAAAATGGAACCGCTTACCCAATTTTGGCAAATGCCATCACACAGGTGCTGAATGAACTGGAAACTTCTATATCAACGAGTGATTTGCCTCAAAATTTCTTGTCATACACCTGGTCGAACGCAATCCCTCAATCGTCTGATGGGTATTTGCTGACTACCGTTTTTCCTCGGCTCGTAAACCTTTATAATTCCGCTGGTACGGTGCTGGCACAAGCCAAATGGGTCGGCATCCAATGGAACAGGAGTAATGGCAAACCGAGCCGAGTGGTTTACGGTAGCACAGCCTATACGATAGATGGTAGTTTTGAGATTATCGGTGATACCAGTGTTCTGGATAGTGTATTGCAGACACATTGAACGACCGGAATCCTTAGGACCAATAAGGGAGTTTGGAGTTTATAAAAATGAAGAATCGAATTATC
>Ga0224522_1000337_pt1 | contig 17390 bp, 10 predicted proteins | sample CFST25metaG_FD_182733 | JGI IMG/M metagenome (GOLD analysis project Ga0224522, IMG submission 182733) | Peat soil microbial communities from Stordalen Mire, Sweden - C.F.S.T25 | ecosystem: Environmental > Terrestrial > Soil > Wetlands > Peat | place: Sweden: Norrbotten County, Stordalen Mire...
GCTCCATAGGTAGTGAAAGGGCTGTCCGGTTTTTGGACTGATTTCGTTATTAAACCAATGATCAAGTCCAACGTTTACCTGCGCCTTTACCTCCACAGAGGCAAATAGCGATACGAGAATTGAAAAGAATAAAATCGTTTTAATTTTACTGGAAACAATGTTTTTCATGGGTGATGAAGTTTATTTATAAATGCCAATAAATGTGTTTGAATTTATGGTTTATTCGTAAGGCAATCGTTTGCAAAAATAAACTTTAAATGATTATTCTTACAAATTTCAACAATTAAAGTTCGTTTATTTTCTTCTTTTTATAATTACCAATCCTAGTGTCAAAAGAAGAAATAAAATGGTTCCAAAAACTGAGAGGTGAGCCAGATACTCGCCATGCTTTACATAAAATGTAAGCGTATCATTTGCATTAAGTTTCTGCCTTAATGATGTTCCTACCCAATATTCAGATTGTTGAACGACATCACCCCTTTGATTGACGAAACCCGAAGTGCCCGTATTGGCCGATCTGGCAACACTTCTGCGTGTCTCTATAGCTCTTAGTCTTGAGAACAGGAAGTGTTGTTTGTAGCCGGGGGTACGCCCCCACCACCCATCATTGGTGATTACAAGGATGATGTTGGCTCCATTTTTTACAAAATCGCTTACAAAATCACCATAAGCTGATTCGTAACAGATAACTGTCGCAACTTTTAATTTCGAATTTACTGTGAATGGAATTTGTGCAGTATCGATTGCAAGTGTCCCAACAATACCCCCAAGGTTAATGGCATATTTATTCAGGAAGGTGAGGTACTTATAGAAAGGCATTATCTCAACTCCCGGTGTAAGTCGCGATTTATGACGCTTTTGAAAATACTGGGTCGTGTCAAACATGATGGCCGTATTATAGGCATCAAAATATCCAAATTCGCCCTGCCTGGCAGTAGGTGGTATCACTTCGCCAGCTTGATACTCTCTTGCAGTCGACATTCCTACAACCATCTTTGCCTTAGGATATTTTTTCAGGTATTGACGCAATAAAATGATACTCTCTTTATAATTAATCTCTCTTTCAAAAGCATACTCCTGAATTGCACTCTCTGGCGTTACAATCAGATCTGTGTTCGAATCAACATGTCCTTTACTCTCCTGTATTATTTTACCCACAATCTTTACTGGTGGTAATGCATATTGCTCTGCATATGGATCTACATTGGGCTGTATAACCGTAATATCGACAGGATTTATTTTTTCTGTATAGCGCTGATAAATAACCAGAGAAATGATTAATGGAATAACGAGTAATAACGCACCAACACCTCCATAAATAAAACTTGTTTTACGATATTGGTGTCCTTTTATCCAATGTTTAATGGCCAGAAATAATAGGATATTGACAGTCAGAATCCAGATTGAGCCACCCAACATTCCGGTATATTCATACCACTGAACACATGTAGTGTAGTTTGCAAATCCATTCCCTAAATTTAACCATGGCCAGTTTAATGCCCAGTTATGATGAAGATGCTCAAACGAAACCCAATAGGCAACAAGTGCGACAAAACCACCAGCCTGAGCATGTAACTTTTTATGTGTGACATGGAAAACGGTAAAGACTGCGGCCATAAACGTAGCATTCAATACAATTGCTAAAGCAGCACCGAGATAGGTAGAGTTTTTTATCCAATAGGTAGTCAATAGATTCCATATAAAGAAAGCGAGAAGCGCATAAGGAGCAATCTTGATTCCCGACCTGCGTTCACCTTCCGCAAAATGATTTTCGACAAAAAGCAAAGGAATAAAAGCAAAAAACAGAAGAAATGGAAATCCATTGGCCGGCCAACCTAAAGTTAATAAAACCCCTGTTAAAACTGAAAGCAAAAGTAATTGTAGCCTATTCATTATTTGATATTTAGTGCTTTAATTAAAAATTAATTTGATTGGTATTCAAAACAAAATTAGCCATTACAATAGATTTGTCCTCAAATAAATGTTAAATAAAGATGAAGATTATATTCTGAAAATATGATCCCCTTTTCGATCTTAAAAGCTTTATTATTACATTTACCTGCAATTCAGAGCCAACCATTTATGCTATTGGCAAAGATAGGAAGAATAGCTTCGTCAATGTTTTAACAACCAAAAAATACCACACAATGAAAAGCAAAATTGCCTTATGGCTCTTTTTATTCCTCCCTGCAATCTGTTGGTCGCAGGAAAGTAAGGTCTTTGATAACCTGACTATTAAAAGCTCCATTCTAAAAGTTGACAAGAAGTTTGCCATCTATCTTCCGGCTGGTTACGAAACCTCACAAAGAAATTATCCGGTAGTTTATTTATTACATGGTTATGGCGATAATCAAACTGGATGGGTTGAGTTTGGCGAAGTACAATCTATTGTAGATAAGGGAATCAGTGAAGGCAAAATCACGCCCATGATTATTGTTATGCCCGACGGTGAAAAAACCTGGTATATGAATGATGCCATGGGTAAATATCCATTTGAAGATTTCTTTATCAAAGAGTTTATTCCATATATTGAAAAGAACTATCGTTGCAAAACCGAAAAAGAGTTCAGAGCTATAGCGGGTCTTTCAATGGGCGGATTTGGTTCATTATTGAATGCACTACATCATCCTGAACTATTTAGTACAAGCGTAGCTTTAAGTGCTGCAGTTTTCCCTGATGAAGACATCAATAAAATGTCGGCGTCAGACTTTTCCAACTATTTCAGTAAGATCGTTGGCGCCCCCAAAGATGGAGAACCCCGTATCAATGATTTTTGGAATAAAAACAGCATTCTATATCTGGTAAAGAACATGCCTGAAACACAGAAAAAAGCTGTACGCTTTTGGATTGATTGTGGTGATGATGACTTTCTATACAAAGGGAATTCGGCCTTACACGATTTAATGCGTGAACTGAATGTGCCCCATGAATTCAGAATCAGAGACGGGAGTCATACTTGGGAATATTGGCGAACAGGTTTACCTGATGCGTTGAATTATATAACAAAGGGATTCCATCGATAGAATAGACCTTCTGGAATAAGATATTTCTATTTACTACACTAGGGTAAGTGTGGCCGTATATTGTATTATATAGAAGCCATTATTTTTTCATTTGGGTAACTTCACCCGGCGTACAGATATTGCTGTCTTTCATTATTAATAAACACCATCGAGGATTGAAATCTATTTAACATAAAATACGCTACAAATCAATAATTTATGAATCGAAATCTTTTAAAATTTGTTGTCGCCATTTGCTTCCTCTTTATAGGATATGTCAGCAAGGCGCAAACAACGCCAAACGATTGGGAAAACCCACGCGTGTTTGGGATTAATAAAGAGGCTCCACGAGCTACTTTTTTACCTTATGCCGATGAGGCTACAGCTACTGCCGACGTTTACAATGAGTCGCCTTACTTCAAGCTGTTAAGCGGCAAATGGAAGTTTAACTGGGTTCCAAAACCTGATGACAGACCAGTAGATTTTTACAAAGAGTCGTATGATGTTAGCAAGTGGAAAGAAATCAGGGTTCCTTCAAACTGGGAACTTGAAGGTTATGGAATTCCTATCTACCATAACATTACGTATCCTCACGGAAATAACAAACCCTTTATTCCTCACAACGATAATCCTGTAGGATCATATAAAAAGAGCTTTGACCTGCCCGATAACTGGGATGGTCGCAGAGTATTCCTTCACTTTACAGCCGGTACTTCAGCAATGTATATCTGGGTTAATGGAGAAAAAGTAGGTTATAGCGAAGTTACGAAGAGTCCTGCCGAATTCGATATCACCAAATATGTTCGCAAAGGAAATAACAACCTTGCTGTTGAGGTTTATAGGTGGAGCGATGGGTCGTATCTGGAAGATCAAGACTTCTGGCGTTTATCAGGTATAGATGGTGATGTTTATCTCTACAGTACCGATCAATTAATGATTAATGATTTCTTTGCCCATCCTGATCTTGATGCAACCTACAAAAATGGTCTGCTCTCTGTAGATGTTTCACTGAAGAACTTTACTGCTGCTGCTTTAAAAAATCAGCAAGTAGAAATTTCTTTGTTGGATGCTGATGGTAAAAAAGCATTTACTCAAAGCAGTAAATTAAGTGTACCTGCTAACGAAGTCTCTACTACCGTAATCAACAAAAAAGTAGTTGCTCCAAAGTTGTGGACTGCAGAAACGCCTAATCTCTATACGCTATTAGTCACACTGAAAAATGAAAGTGGAAAAATTATTGAGGCGACTTCATGTAAAATTGGGTTCCGCAAAATAGAGATCAAAGATGGTCAACTGTTAGTTAATGGAAAACATATCCTGATAAAAGGCACCAATATTCATGAATTTGACCAAATAGATGGTCAGCATGTTGGTATTGAATTGATGATGAAAGATATTTCTTTAATGAAACAGCATAATTTGAATGCTGTTCGTATGAGTCATTATCCTCATTGTGTGGATTGGTATAAATTGTGCGATAAATATGGTCTGTATCTTGTTGACGAAGCTAACCTTGAATCGCATGGATCAGGATATGGAAAAGAGAATCCTGCATTTCACGAAGAGTGGTTCGAAGCGCACAAAGATCGTAATGTCCGTTGTGTAGAACGTGATAAAAACCATCCTTCGGTTATCATCTGGAGTATGGGTAACGAATGTAGTAACGGAACTGTTTTTCAGGAGATCTATAAATGGATCAAACAACGTGATGCATCACGTCCGGTTCAGTTTGAACAAGCAGGACAAGGCAACAACACCGATATTGTTTGCCCAATGTATCCTGATATCAGTTATATGAAATCATGGGCTTCTAAACCTGAAGCTCGTCCGTTTATCATGTGCGAATATGCACATGCAATGGGTAACGGCTCAGGAAACTTCCAGGAGTATTGGGATATTATTGAGGGTAGCAAATATATGCAAGGTGGATTTATCTGGGACTGGGTTGATCAGGGCTTGTTATCTACAGATGCTAATGGCAAAAAGTTCTGGGCTTATGGTGGAGACCTCGGAAGTGAAGGATATCATAATGATGAGAACTTTAACTGCAACGGTTTAGTAGCTCCCGACAGAACACCTCATCCGGGATTAGTCGAAGTTAAGAAGGTATATCAGTACATCCAGTTTAAAGTAAAAGATTTGAATAGTGGAATCATCACAGTGAAAAACATGTTTGATTTCACCAACTTAAGCAACTACAACTTTAAGTGGGAACTGATAAAGAGTGGGAAGAAAGAAGCCGAAGGAACATTCAATCTTGATCTGGCTCCTACTGCTAGTAAAGATGTCACTTTACCAATACCTGCTCGTCAATTTAGTGAAGGAACGGAATATTTCGTAAATGTTTACGCATACAGTAAAACAGGCACAGATGTTATTCCAGCTAATTTCGAAGTTGCCCGCGAGCAGTTTGAATATGCACAAAACAAGTTTCCGCTACCTGCTGTTGCATCAGCTGCTAAGCCAAAAGTAACGACCAATGGAAATTGGTTAAGTATTGAGGCCGGCGATGTTAAACTTGCATTTAACAAAGAATGGGGTACATTAAATGATTATTCGTTTAAAGGAAAAAGATTATTAGAAGGTGGGCCGGATATTAATTTCTGGAGATCGCCAACCGATAACGACTTTGGATATGGCATGCAAATCAGAAGCAATATCTGGAGAAATGCAGGTGATAATAAGAAACTAAAAGACTTTCAGATTAAAGAAGAGGGTTCTGTTGTTACGCTTACCGCAAATTATTTCTTAACAGATATAGTTTCAGATTACACACTTACTTACACTGTAAATGGTGACGGATCTGTAAAAGTTGAAGCTAGCTATACTGCCGGTGCTAATGCACTTCCTGAAATGCCTCGCTTTGGAATGTTGTTTACCCTTCCACTTGAGTTCAATCTGTTTAACTATTATGGTCGTGGACCATTGGATAATTATAACGACCGTCATTTTGCAAGCTTTTTCGGTGAGTATAATTTGAAAGTAAACGAACAGGTTCAACCATATGTTCGTCCACAGGAATTTGGAAACAGAACAGATGTTCGCTGGTTAACCTTAACGAACGGAAGTGGAACCGGACTAAAAGTAACAGGTTTACAACCATTGAGTGTTAGTGCTTTGAATAATCGTCCTGAAGATATGGATCCAGGATTAACGAAGAAGCAACAACACCCTAAAGATGTATTCAAACGTTTTGACGTAACGCTTGCGGTCGATTTAGTACAAAGAGGGATGGGTGGAGATAACAGCTGGGGTCAACCTCCACATATGCCATACAGACTCTATGCAAAATCGTATAAATATGGATTTGTAATCAGTCCGATTGAGAAGTAATCAGTTTCAATATTGAAAAATAATAAGCCGGGATTCAAAAGTTTTTAACCACTTGATCCCGGCTTTTATATATAGCTTAAAACATTGATTTTACTTCTCCAACAACAATCCTTGCCGTTTATCGATCTTTAGGTTTTTAGCCGGTGTATTTATTAGCTTGATGTTTTTTCCTAAGATCTCACCTTCAAACTTGTTATTCGCAACCTCAACATTAAGACAAGCTTCAAAAGTAAACGTCGCCTTACGATTATGATATGGTTTAAAACGAAAACTTCGGATAAGTGTATTCCCGTTAAATGATAAACCATCTACAGACTTGGCATACAGCACAGGGAAATCAAAAGGATGAAATATATTATTTTCGATCCGGATATTTCTATGAAAAGGCTTCTTCACATCTACTTTCGGAATTTCAGGATAAATACTGATAATGCCCTCGCAGAACTGATACATTGAAGTTAAACATGGATCATTGAAAGTATTATTACGGATTAATACATCAGAAACTGCTCCCGACTCATACCATCCATTAGAATCGCCAGCTATCAGTATAGCCGAGCCACTACTTTCAAAAACATTATTCTCTATCACGACCTTGCCGGGAGTAGACATTAATATTCCTCTTGCACGGTTGCTTCCAAAGAAACTGTTCTTGATTATTACATCAGGTGTCCATGTTAAGTTTTCGAGGGCATTACCCACTACCAATGCTGCAGGAACCGGCTCTTTAAAGGTGACTTCGAATAACTCAGGAGAGAGAGTTTTAAACGATTCCACAATTGCTGTCGCAAATGTATTCATCGCCTCATTTTCAATAAACCCAATCTTTTCACCATTACGCGCCCAGTTAAAACCGATACTTTGATCGTGCATAAATTTGCATACCAGCGTTCTGTCATCTTTCTTCTTCATCACCCTAACACAGGTACCATGAACATTAATCGGGTCGTCCATCAAAGCCAGAAATCGACAGCTATCCACTGTAATCAATCCCTTACAATTTGAATAATGAAGTCCATCGTCATGACCAGAAAGAATTCTGTTTTTGGCTGGATTAGGAATACAGTTTACATTTTTAAAAGTAAGATTTTCAGAATATTGAGATAGTATCCCCAAGCCACCATTATGATACATATTCATGTTTTCGATGATGATGTTTTTACTATCGACAATAAATGTACCGGCATGCTCCCGGGCACTATGACGGAGGACCAGATAATTTCCTTTAGCAGGTTTCCGTTTAAAGGCATAGTTTAACCTTACAACGCCATACTTCAAATTCTCGGCTTTATAGTTCTGTGAACCATCACCCAGACAGCCCCAGTCACCAGTCTGCGAAGCAATAAATTTGGTTTCTCTTTCAAATTCCATCTCACCATTCCATCTGCTTTTCCAACCTTCGCCTATAAAAACGAGTTTCCCTTTCTCTATAGTATAAGGAGATTCCAACACATTAATGGCTATATCGATATAATTATCGGTGACATCTAATATCTCTGCCTGAGCAGTCAGAGGAATATCCCAATCAATATGTACATTTTTGATTGAGATATTTTGGCTCTTATCAATTGTAAAAGGTTGTATCCGATCGTGAAACACAAAATCAGATCCTTTACAATCAATGGTCATGTTTTTTGAATCTTCAATAAGAATTGCACATCTACGAAGAGGAATGACATCAGTATTCGATTCATAATATTGCTTTTCTGTTGCATATTGCGGCCAGAAATCATATCGTCCTTTAGGGAAAACCAAAATAGCTGCTGGTTTAGTTTTGGCGAAAGCCAATGCCTTTTGAACAATCTGGACAGCATTTTCATGCGTATCAGGCTTTAATCCAAAATCACTTATTCTTATCGTGTCCTGTGCAAAAGCATAGACATTTGTTAAAATAAACAGTATAGCTAAGAATAGTTTATTCATCATTTTAGAGGTTTATTTAGTTAATAATAATTTTCATCTCTCTCCCTTCATATATTATTTCCTTATCGAAACGAGTAGCAGGTTCAAGGCCAACACCCTGATTAGGTTTAACCAGTATAATATTAAACCTTCTGTTCTTCAACATACCTTCAAACTCACCCTTACGACTACCAATAATCAGTGTCCTTTCAGCATCTTTCCATTCAAAAGATATCGTTGCATATTTTCCTTTTTCGTAATTGTAATTATCGTTTTCATCTTCGTAAAGCTCAAACTTTCCATCAGCTCCAGCATAGATTCTGAGTTCAATAGGATCGGCAGGTTTCTCAGTAGTGTATTGGATCATAGGCCCCATAGGGATGATAGATCCGGCTTTCACATACAACGGCATGATATCTATTGGAGTGGCTTTTGTTATCTTCTTTCCACCCGACAGCTTCTCGCCTGTCCAGAAATCATACCATCCCTTATATTGTGGCAGATAACAACTTGTAAATCCGGGCTTCGTATCTGTATCCATTTTAGGGGTTATCCATTCCAGTCTCACATTAACATTTCCCGGGATAGGCTGATAATGTTCCATTCTGATATCACACTTCTGGCCAGCTGTGAGCGCTATTTTAACTACGTCCCTTTTCGGAGTTTCGTTTCCTGTATTATCCAAAATCAGATACCCGGCCACCCATAGTCTTACTGATCCATTCGTGTTGATCACAAACTGATGCTCTCCTGAAACAGTTGGGAGTAGCTTGCCACTAAATACTGCAGTATAATCGGTTTTTTTTAATTGATGAGGTAAAGCTCCTTCCCAGGTAAGTGCAGTCTCAACGATAGGTGTTTCATCAACTTTATCTTTTAATACCTTACCCTTATAAAATTCAACAGTTAATTTCCCTGGTTCATTATTCTTGTCGAAAAGACATGTAGATGGAATAAAATCTTCCTGTTTTTTAACAGGATATTTGGTATAGCTGGTTACCGGACAAACCATGATCGAAGGACCAAACATATACTGATTGCCAATCCCATAGGTGTTTTTATCACTAGAAAAGTCCATGGGTAACCCTCTCATAATCGTTGATCCCTGATTAGTAACCTGCCATGCCAGCGAATAGATATAAGGCATCAGGCGATACCGTAACTTATCATATTTTAGAATCGTTTCATACCCCCATGAACCCTTATCGCCAAACTGCCATGGCTCACGTGGATAGCCGGTGCCATGGGATCTGAATATCGGGCAGAATGTGCCAAACTGAAACCAACGAACATACAGTTCAAAAAAGGCAGGATCGTTACCTCCATCAGGAAACATTCCTCCCTGACCTGAAAGCATAAAACCACCTATGTCAGTAGCCCAATAGGGAATTCCCGACATACAGAAGTTTATTCCTGCTGCAATTTGATTGTGAAGAATATTCCAATTTGAACCAATATCTCCTGACCAGGTAGTAGCAGCATAGCGTTGCTGACCCGTAAAGACAGAACGCGTAAGAATATAAACCCTTTTGTCTGATGTCATGGCCCGTTGACCTTCATAAACACCTTGTGTATGCACCAGTGAATATGGATTTAAATATCTGGCAAAAGATCCTAATGAATTTATGCCTAGTCTTTTTATTTCCAAGGTGGTGATATATGGATCGCCGGAACTGGTCATTTCAGGTTCCGAACCATCCATCCAATAACCATCAACACCTTTATCTAACAATCCACTTGCGGTATATTTCCAGTATGTAGCACGACCCTCAGGACTATAAGCATCATAAAGCTTTGCACCCGACCAATGGTCTTTCTCAAATATATGTCCTTGCGATTTTAATTCTTTATATATTTCAGTTTCTACGCCAACACATGGCCAGATTGAATTCATCAACTTCAAATGATATACTTTGTGTAAACTATCGGTGAGGGCTATCGGATTGGGAAAAGTGGATTTATTCCAGACCATTCCACTCCAATGTTTATTATCCCCCCAATATTGCCAATCCTGAACGATATTGTCTATTGGAATCTGGCGTTGACGAAATTCAGCCGCAATACTTAACAAGTTGGCTTGACTGACATATCGTTCCTTACATTGCCAATATCCATAAGCCGATTTGGGATACATAGGGGCGGTACCTGTAGCTAGTCTGTAACCGGCAATTACATCATCCATTGTCGATCCCAGAATAAAATAATAGTCAATATTATCAGCAACCTCTGATCGAAGACTCATGCCATCCAGACCATCATGAAATTTGGTTTCCGAATAGTTATCCCAAAGAATACCATATTTCTGAGTAGAGATAATAAATGGATTTACAGCTGTGCGGTTTGCCTGACATACAAATACATCTTTGCCTCGCCAATTCATGATGCCCTCTTCAAACTGACCTAAACCATAAATCCCTTCATCGGGTGAGAGTTTAAATTTCTGGCTGATGCTCCAGGCCTTTTCATATTTATCAGTATATGTTTTAAATGATGACTGATCTATACCCTGTGCTTTTAAAACTACGTTGTTTTTTAAATTCAGGAAATTTAGTTCCCCTGTGGTTTTATTTACACGAACTGTCAATTCGGATGTTTTAATAGTGATTATACCATCCTTTTCTGTTTTCTTCCAGTCAGTTTGTTCCCATTTTCTGTTTACCGATAAGCTTTCTCTGGTTTTAAAACTACCATCAGGGGAAGCAATTACTCTAATGATGTTTGGACTACAAACCATAATCTTCAAACTTGATTTTGCTAATTTGATGGTAACATCGTTCGGCTTTTGAGCAGAAACTTGATTGTGTGAATAAAATAAAAGCAATGAAAACAAGAGACATCTCAAAATAGATCTTTTCATAAATAATTTATATTGAAAATTTTTAAAATACAGATATTGAAAGTTAATCGGCTGTATTTTAATACCCTAATTCGCCAAAGGAAATATTCTTAACACAAACTATTACCTAACTAATTTTGACTCTGAATATAAACTTATCTATATTATTAATGTCTAAGATATTTGATGGGTTTTTCCTCATGATTAACCGATTATTTGTTAAATTATACAAATATAAATTTATAAATAGTCCAATTGAGAAGAATCAAACTATTATTTTTAAAAAATTAAAAGCCTCGATTCAAAGGTTATTAACCAATGAAATCTCGGCTCTTATATTTGAATTACAGTTAGCTAAAACGGATCTAAGTAATAAGCATTAAACAATGTCGTATTTCATTATTTGCCTACCCAATATTCAGGTGGATGTAACCAGAAAAGAATAAGTATTGGAAATACGACATTAAATTATTTCTACTACTTACATCATTAAACATTCGATTAATTTCCCCCCATACTATATTCAAAATGGTAAGTCCCGGAAGCCAAATTGAAGTTTAGGTTATTCCCATTTTTCGAAATATCACTGATTTCTTTTACTTTTTCAATTGGATTTCCTGATTCTTTTATCACTGCTGATACGGCTGCAGGTAAATTTACAATTGCAGTTGTATTATTTGGAATCGTGATGTCCAATTTCAGAAAGCCATTTTCAATATTCCATTCAGATCGAAGAGGGCCATATAAGGTTTGTAAAACAGCAGAAACAAATTTGAGGTTTCCACCCGGATGGGGAGCTATTATACTTTTTTTATAACCAGCACCAGCCTCATCCGTGTCTAATCCTGCTATCTCTCTGTACATCCAGTCACCAATAGCTCCGTAAGCATAATGATTAAATGAATTCATGGAAGGATTTTGGAACGTGCTATCAGGTTTAATTCCGTTCCAACGTTCCCAGATAGTTGTAGCTCCCATTTTTATTGGATATAACCATGAAGGATAGGTTTCTTGTAGTAAAAGCTTATAGGCAATATTAGCATAACCAAAACGGGTAAGAACATGGCACAAATAAGGTGTACCCAGAAAACCTGTTGTCAAATGATAATCATAATCTAATACATTTTTCACTAACCGCTTTACAGCCTGTGTTCTTAAAGTATCGGGTAACATATCAAAGTTTAATGCCAGCACATACGCTGTTTGTGTCCCAGAAATCAGACGGCCACTTGGAGTAATATACTCATTCAAAAAGGCAGCTTTAATTTTATGTAATAGTGTCGTATATTTGATCAAATCATCTGTTTTGCCAAGTAACTTAGCGGCATTGATTAACAGTTGCGTTGAATGCGCATAAAAGCATTGTGCGATTAATACTTATCCGTAATTGCTGCACGACCATCTAAATCGTCATCCGGACTATAAAAGAGCCAGTCGCCAAAATGAAAACCAGTATTCCACAAATCATCCTTACTCTTATTTTCCATGTATCCAACCCAGGCTTTCATGCTTGAATATTGTTCACGCAGAATTTTTGTATCCCCATAAGCCAGGTACATATTCCATGGAATAATTGTGGTTACATCCGACCAGCCTGTAGCAGAATAGTCATTAATTCCTAATACATTAGGAACCACGAATGGCACAGAACCATCTTGCTTCTGTTCTAATTTAACATCCTTCATCCACTTAGAAAAGAAATTTTCCACATCCATATTAAATGAAGCAGTTCTGGAAAATACCTGTGCATCACCAGTCCACCCCAATCTTTCATCACGCTGCGGACAATCAGTTGGTACATCTACAAAATTCCCTTTTTGTCCCCATTGAATATTATGTTGTAATTGGTTAAGTAATGCATTCGAACTTGTGAAAGTTCCGGTTGGTTTCATATCTGAATACAGCGCAATAGCCCTAAAGTTTGCAGTGTCCAATTTGCCCGGATAACCTTCTACTTTTATATAACGAAAACCCTGATAAGTAAAATGAGGTTCAAAACTTTCTTCAACCCCTCCCTTAAGCGTATAAATAATTTGTTGTTTTGCCGTGCGCAAATTTGTTGTATAAAAATTACCTTCTTTATCCAATACTTCTGCATGTGCGATTTTAACTACTGATCCGGCTTCGCCTTTTACTTTAAAATGTACCCATCCAACCAGATTTTGACCAAAATCTAACAGCGTATCACCTTTGGGTGTTACGATAAGGCCAATTGGTTTGAATTCTTCGTGTTTACGTGTAGGTGGACTAATGCTACATATTAAATTTTCTGTTCCACCAGGTATTACCGTAGCCATTTCCCAATTTTTGTCAGGATAATCATATTTACTCCAGTCTGTTTTTTCCAACCTGGCATCATACGTTTCCCCATTATAAATATCAGAATATTTAATTGGTCCCCGGGTAGTATATTTCCAGCTTTCATCCGTTTGTACTATTTGTTTTGAACCATCAGTATATTCCACTACCAACTGAAGTAAACCACTGATCTGATTACCATAAAAACTGTGTCTACGTTCAAAAGCCAAAGTACCTCTATACCAACCATCACCAAGTATGAACCCGATAGCATTCTGTCCTTTTTTTAACAGACTTGTGATATCATAACTTTGATACTGTAGCCGATTATGATAACTAGTCCATCCGGGGGTAAGATAATCATTTCCAATTTTCTTACCGTTAAGTTGAGCCTCATACAGACCATGAGCCGTGATATAAACTGTTGCAGTTTTAATAGTTTTGTTTAGCGTAAATGATCTTCTGAAAATTGGGCTTGACCCCGGAATTGTATCTTTCAAACTACTTGTAATCCATTTTGCAGTCCAGTCTGAAGGATGCAATAATCCCATTTGCCAGTAATTAATATCACTCCATTCGGAAACTTTTCCAGCATTGTCCCAAACACGTACCTGCCAAAAATATTTTTTATTGGATTGTAATGATTTACCATTATAAGGAACGTGCACAGATTGGTTAGAAGTAATTTTGCCACTACTCCAAATTAGATTCTTCGATTTTTCAACCGCTGCCTCATTACTGCCCACCCTTATTTCATAAGCTGTTTGCATAACGTTACGCTTATCTGAAACCAACTGCCAGCTTAATTCAGGTTGAAGTGCATCTAATCCTATAGGATTTCTGCTGTTCTCACAAATTAGGTTTATTGGTTTCATCTGGGCAAAACAAAGGTTCACTACAAGTTGTAAAATCACAACGAATAATACATTTTTTTTCATGTTCTTTTTTTGTGGGGATTATTAACCGACTGTTTTTGATGATGATGTTCATTATTTTATTCATATATCATTGCCCGACACATGGTTCAATTATAGGTTCTCGGGTAGTATTAACGGAAGTTTCAACCAGGCCATTCCAATATCTCTATTCATATGACTTTTGTTGCCTTGTGGTAACACAGACGACCCGTTTCCATCATAAAACAGAACAAGTTTATTACCCTGTTTAATAACTGATGGGAGCCCGATGATATGCTTTGACCATTTACAATTTTTAGAATCAAGTACAATGGCTTTACAGTTTGCATCCCATTTGTTTAAATCCTTGGTCCAGTAAAGCCAAATTGCATCAGTATATTCAAATCCATCTATTCCTACATGGTTTGTAAAGAGGAACCATGTTTTGTTGGTTGGCTCATAATAGATAGAGGTGTTTTCTATCTGTTCCTCCATTGGAACAATAGGGTTGGGATCGATAACCCAAGTGCTGTCAAGGCTATGAGTCCTGGCAATTCCGATGGTTCGTTTAATAGGTTGATCGGTTGATGCCGAAAAAAACATCAGGTATTCGTTGCCCTGTTTAATAATTTGACCAGGACTTGCTGTGGCCGAATAATAGGTATTGGCTTTGGGCTTAAATGGCGTTATGTCATATCGCTTTTTCCAAGGCCCGGTTGACGAATTACTTTCCGCTTTCATTGTAAGATAAGGGAATGCCGGAATCAAATCTGGCGCAGGCGAAGTGTGTGGGGTCCCCAGATAAAACATGTGCCATTTACCTTTATCAAAGAATGTAGTTCCATATGAGGCCGATGCACAATCTTCTGTATTCACTTTCCCAAAATCAAGAGCCCTGCCTTTTATTTTCCAGTTGTGTAAATCTTTGCTTTCAGCCAAACAGGCTACCCATCCTTTGGGACCAGCGCCGTCATAGTGCATATAATAGGTATGTTGGTCTTCCCATACCCAAATGTCACGGGCTCCATATATATCGCAGCTATCCGGGCCATTGCCATGTTTTAAAACAATGCCCATATCCACCGGATTAATATAGTAGTTAGCATGCGGGCGGCTATCACTATAGGAAATCGGATTGTGTACTCGCATGATTTTCGACCCTTCAGATACCAGTTCTTCTGGTTTCTTCTTTTGGCTAAAACCGTTTTGAGTGCAGATGAGTAGCAGCATAGTTGCCAAAAAAATGTAACCTCTTTTTAAACAAATCATTTTTTAATAAGTAATTTATTTGGATTAAAATAATATGATATATTAATAAATTTCAGTTTTGCTTTTTCTAAAATGATTCTCTTTATATAGTGACCGGCCTGACAAGACCGGATTTCTATATAAGTTTTATCCATTGGAAAAATTCTGCACGCCATTTTAATTTTAAAATTTCATTATTCATTATCATTAGAGGTATGTGTAATTTTATTAATAATAGATGAAGATATCTCACTAATATGATAAGATTAACCCTGACATACATTTACTTCAAATAAAATGCCTCTTCCAATGGTGAAGAAACAGGTGAATTATCTGAATTAGTTTCCATAATGTCTGCCATATATTTCCACCATTTCTGAACTATTGGTGTTGCCCCCTGATCCTGTGCTCCCCCTGATCCCAGGAGTTCGTGATAGGCGAAAAGGATGTTCGTTTCCAGATCGAAAAAAATAGAATAATTAACGATTCCCGCGCTGGATAAAAAAATGCTTAATTCAGGCCAAATTTCGTCGTGACGTTTTTTATATTCAGCAAAGCATCCTTCTTTTAATTTCATTTTAAAAGCTACACGTTTCATTTTTTTAATATTTAGCATTTTTTTAACACACACTTATGAATTTTTCGATCCGTCCGGGTGTAACGTCGTTTTGAATAATATGATACGTCAATTAATCTCCGTTTTGCTTTTACTAAAATGATTCTCTTTGTATAGTAACCGGCCCGATAAGACCAGATTTTAATAAAGGAGAATCTTTTGTATAATATCGGTACGTGGTAAAAGTATACCTGCCACTGGTACGTTCTTTTCCCTTTATGAGCCAATCCGGCCACTGTCCGTCTTTGACCTCATCATCGGGAAATTTCTCATCGCCAATGAGCCGGTTTGGCCATAGGTTTGCTACTTCTATTTCCACCATATTGCCTTTCTGCTTCACTACCTCTGTAATATCTACTCTCCATGGATTGGTCCATACAATTCCCAGATCTTGCCCATTAAGACGAACTCTTGCCAGGTTTTTCACTTCACCTAAATCAAGGTAAAGGCGATTATTTTTAGCAGTAGCGAAGGTTTTTGGAAGATCAAAGTTTTGTCGGTAAACTGCTATTCCAGAGTAGTATTTGATCCCTTCTTCAGGGCGAAGGGTCCAGTCCATTAAAGAATCAAAATGCGCTTTTTCGGGGCCGCCCCATTTTGGATCAAAAGACACATCCCATGAACCATTGAGTGAGGTTATTTCTGTTTTCACTGGAAAATTCTTTCTTCCGAATGAAGCACCGGAAGTTCCTTTTCTAAATATGATGAAGAAACTTTGAAAAGTATCAAATTCTAAGGGAACAGTAGTCAGACCATCATGCGTTAAAAATTGAGGCAACTTTCTTATTTCCCCGGTCAAAGGATCCCAAAGTTCAGGTGATGCTTTAACCGTGCGGAATATATAATCACCTTTTATAGGTTCATTGGTACGGTTGCTTACAAAATATATATCCCAATCAGGCGAGGTTCGATGGGTATAACGAACAGGAGTGGTTGATTTAAAATCCTCTGTTATACTCATTCCATTCAACAATTTAGCCGTTAGATCGTATGAGGGGTAAAGCTCATTTGCTTTTTTAATGCTAAGATCACCTCCCCATATTATCTTTCCTTTACCATATTTCCGCTCAGTTTGTAATGGAGGTACCTCAAGTCCACCCCAAAGTTTATCTGCAATTGACTGCACTTTTCTATCACATTCGGGAAAACCTGATAAACCTGGTGACTTTAATGGTGGAATGCCAATTACAGTAGCTCCATTCCAAACCAGTGATCGGATTTTTTCCAGCAAGGCAGGAGTCATTGTCTCCAAAGAAGGC